>OGSH01000027.1_pt1 | contig 150639 bp, 141 predicted proteins | sample 1573821 | NCBI WGS metagenome assembly OGSH01 (sample SAMN03295845, study PRJEB24534) | human gut metagenome | isolation source: fecal sample 5 from infant 6 | host: Homo sapiens | place: USA: Pittsburgh, PA | collected 2014-07 | reverse complement strand
TCCATGTCACTTTGAGTGCCCACACAGATTGTCTGATAAATTGTTAAAGAGCAGTGCAACGCGGCTTTCGCTCACCGTTGCGAGGTGGCGTATATTACGCTTTCCTCTTTCAGAGTCAAGCGTTTAATTTCGCTTTTCTCTGCCGGTATTCATCGCTGAATCCCGCTGACCCGGCGGGCTGTAAGCCGTTGTTCCGTGTCAGTGGAGGCGCATTATAGGGAGTTCTGAGACGTTGACAAGCCCTGTTTGCAAAAAATCTTTCAACCGTCTCTTTTTTGTGCAAAACGCTATGAAAGCGGTAGTTTTTCCAGCGATTCGAAGCCGTAACGCTGCAAAACGCTCAAAAGCTGTTCAGTTTCAGCCGTTAACGCCATACAGTACGCAATATTGGCATCACCCGATGTTGCATCAGGCGCTTCATGCTCTAATAGCCAGGCGGTTCGACGCGCAATCGCCGCCCCGGAGTCGATCATTCTCGTCCCTTCCGGCAGAACCTGCTGCAGCTCCTCTTGTAATAGAGGGAAATGCGTACAGCCCAACACAACCGTATCAGGCGGCTCCTGCATTCGCAGCCAGGGACGCAGAATACGTCGCAGCTCATCCAGCGGAACCGGCTCGCCGTGCAGCTTGGCTTCTGCCAGCTCAACCAGCTCAGCCGACCCCAGCATTTCGATTTTGCATTCATTCGCAAAACGAGCAATCAGTTCGCGCGTATAAGGACGTTTTACCGTCCCGCGCGTCGCCAGCAGACCAACAACGCCATTCGCCGTTAATCGTGCCGCGGGTTTTATCGCAGGAACCACGCCGACAACCGGAAACGCAAATTTGTCGCGCAAGGCGGGGAGGGAAACGGTACTTGCGGTATTACAGGCAATGACGGCCAGCGCCAGGGGGTAACGCTGCTGAACCGCAGTGACAATCTCCAGAACGCGTTCAACAATAAACTCTTCGCTTTTCTCGCCGTAGGGGAAAGCAACGTTGTCGAAAGCGTAGATATAATGCAGATTCGGCAAAAGCTGCCGAATCTCATTGTAAACCGACAGCCCACCGACGCCGGAATCAAACACCAGCACGGTGGGACGTGGATCAGAAGGTGTAGCTGCCAGACAAGTAGTATTCTCGTCCTGCAGTTTGGTAGCCATAAGCTGTCTCGTAATCTTTATCGAACAGGTTAGCTATTTTACCACGAACTGTCAGTCGATCGGTGATCGGATACGCTGCAGAAACGTCTACCGTGCTGTAGCTCGGTAAAATTCTTTGCGTATTGTTGTACTGGGAGGTGTTGTTGTCGTAACGCTTCCCATAATACTGCCACGACACATCCATATCGACATCAAACACGGACCAGTCCAGCTGATATTTTGCCTGTCGTTTAGAACGCCGGGCCAGCACTTCACCGTTATCATCGTTACGCGGATCAACATACTGCAACGTTACGCGATGGCTGAAAATACCGGTATCAATACTTCCCGTCCATTCCACGCCTTTAATCGTGGCGGCATTGATATTGTCGTACTCCCCCTCATAGGTAACAGGATCGGAGTAATAGGTAATCAGATTACTAATCTTGTAATGGTACGCGGATAAGCGCCAGTCAACTGGGCCGGTAAGCCCTTCCAGCCCCGCCTCCCACTGTTTCGACTCTTCAGGTTTCAGATTAGGATTCGCGTTGATACCAAATCGGGTTGAGCCAAACTGTTGTCCTAAAGAAGGCGCAAGGAAGCCGGTACCGTAACCGATAGTCAGGCGATAATTTTCAATAAACTCCCATCCTGCAGTAGTCTGCCAGGTGCCGTGCCAGCCAAACTGCTCATCGTGGTCTTCACGTCCGGAAGCTTCGAGGGTGACATCACCCACTTGCTGCTGGCCCGTCAGATACAGCCCCGTGTTATCACGCTTGTAGGTATCCGACAGCGCCGTATCTGACGACGTTAAACGCTGCTGCTGCCAATCGACCCCTGCGCTGACCGAGCCGTGACCGACAATAACGTTATTGCCCCATTGAAGATTACGCTGCGTCATCCTGTCGAGCGTCGTCCCATCATTATAACGACCATAAATACTGCTGTAGTTATAGTCCTTTACCTTCTGATAGCTGGCGATAAGCTGAGAGGAGTAGATACCGGAATTGAAGTTCAGTCCGGCATCCCAGCTTTGGTTATAGAGCTGGTTTTCATCTGCGCTGTTGGCTGGACTATACGGCGGGGTTCCAAGATCGTAATCAGAGTTGTTGGTGTAGCTGTGTCCGCGGAAGAAACCGTCAAAATTCTCGTTAAATTTATGCTCAAGACTGCCCCAAAACGTTTTATTACGGAAACCATCGCGATCGCCGTCGTGATCCCAGGTTGAATCAGGCTGAACGTTAAAGCCTTTATTGCCCTCATAAGAGCCCGCAACCGTCGCGACCGTATCGCCAAAGCGATGGCGCAGAGTACCGTCATATTGTTGGTATCCTTTAGAACCCACCCCAGCGGTAATTTTGGATTGTTCTTTATCGGAATGCGTAATGACGTTAATCACGCCGCCCATTGCGCCGGAACCATAAATCGCCGAACGCGGGCCGCGGATATATTCAACTCTCTGCACCAGCGATAGCGGAATCTGGTTCAGGTCAGGATTATTGGTGATACCCGGTCGGGCCATGGGAACGCCATCAACCAGAACCAGCACCTGTTTGGCTTCGGTACCACGGATGAAGAGCGAGGAAGATTGCCCCATCCCCCCATTTTGCGCGACGTCCACACCTGGCAATCGGCGCATTACATCGTTCAAATCTTTCGCCTGCCAGCGATCGATCTCTTCCCGCGTCACAACATCGGTAGGCGCAAGGACCGTGTTGACCGGTTGTTGAAAACGATTTGCTGTCACCACTAACGTATCTGAATTGCTGTCCTGCGCCCAGCCGGAAAAAGCCGTGACGGAGAGCGCCGTCATCAGCGAAGCTTTTTTAATCATTTTAAAAGCATCCGTAATATGCAAAGGATGCCGCCGGCTCTATCAATAGCACGCGATGATAGAAACCAAATGCGACGTATTCCGGCAGGTCTTCGGGCTTGGGGTGTTTAATGGATGAGGACTTCCCGCTAAATAACCGCAGTGTCTGCACTATGCGCTCATCCCACTTTTCCTTACCGCTGCGCGTCAGCTCCAGATTTGCACTGGATTCCCTATTAACTCATAGGACCGGTAACACGATGCTATAATCAGAAACATATAGATGTCCAGACTTCTACGGTGATATTTCCTGATATTATCAGGGCTGGACATCCCCAGCGCTTTCCCTACAATCCCCGCGTACTTATTTTATTCAGGATACATCATGACCCCCGAACACCTTCCTACCGAACAATATGAAGCGCAGCTGGCAGAGAAAGTCGTCCGTTTGCAGAAAATGATGGCGCCTTTCAGCGCCCCGGTTCCGGAAGTGTTTCGTTCGCCGGTCAGCCACTATCGCATGCGCGCAGAGTTCCGCCTGTGGCACGATGGCGATGACCTGTACCACATTATGTTTGATCAGCAGACCAAATCCCGTATTCGCGTCGATACCTTCCCGGCCGCCAGTGAACTCATTAATCAATTGATGACTGCCGTGATTGCCGGCGTACGCGATAACCCGGTACTGCGCCATAAACTGTTTCAGGTGGATTATCTGACCACCCTAAGCAACCAGGCGGTGATATCGCTGCTGTATCATAAAAAGCTCGACGACGAGTGGCGCCAGCAGGCGGAGCGTTTGCGCGATGCGCTGCGGGCGCAAAACCTGAATGTGCATCTGATTGGCCGCGCAACGAAGACGAAAATCGAGCTGGATCAGGATTATATTGATGAACGCTTACCGGTTGGCGGGCGTGAAATGGTCTATCGCCAGGTAGAGAATAGCTTCACCCAGCCGAACGCAGCGATGAACATCCAGATGCTGGAGTGGGCTATTGATACCACGAAAGGCGCAACCGGCGACCTGCTTGAGCTGTATTGCGGCAACGGCAACTTTTCGCTGGCGCTGGCGCGTAATTTCGATCGCGTGCTGGCAACAGAGATTGCTAAACCATCCGTCGCAGCAGCGCAATACAACATTGCCGCGAACCACATTGATAATGTGCAGATTATCCGCATGTCGGCGGAAGAGTTTACTCAAGCGATGAATGGCGTGCGGGAGTTTAATCGCCTGCAGGGCATCGATCTGAAGAGCTATCAGTGCGAGACGATTTTCGTCGATCCGCCGCGCAGCGGGCTGGATAGCGAAACGGAGAAAATGGTGCAGGCGTATCCGCGTATTCTGTATATCTCCTGCAATCCGGAGACCCTATGCCAGAACCTGGAAACGCTCAGTGATACCCACGAGGTCACGCGCCTGGCGCTGTTCGACCAGTTCCCGTATACCCACCATATGGAATGCGGCGTACTGTTAACGAAGAAGTAAAGCTGCGGCAGGAAACCCGGCAACAGCGCTGTTGCCGGGCGATAGATTATTCAGCGATCGCGCTCTTGCGGTTGCGCACTTTGTAGCCAATCCAGAACACCATAATCACCGACAGAACCGCCGGGAAGAAGTTAGAGCCGATGTCCGGATATTCCGCGCGCACAACGGTGCTATAAACCAGCACGCCGAGAATAAAACAGGCGGCGGCAAGCCCCGGCAGACCCACGGGCATACTACGATTTTGATAGCGCTGATGCAGACAGTAAACCGTCAGCACCAGCGACAAAACAGGGAAAATGGAAAAAGGGACAATTGAACTGAATAGCGCAGCGAAGGTTCCATTAATGGATAAACCTGCGATCAGCGCCAGCAGCAGCGTGCCTCTATCTTGTACTGAGTGTTTCATTGCTCGTCCTTCACGTTATTCGGAATGATTTGAAATTTTTTCTTGTTCACGGCGATACCAATAATACGCGCCTTTCGAGATCATTCTGAGCTGCAGCACCAGGCGCTCTTCCAGCTGCCGACGCTGCTCCGGACCTACATCCAGGGCCTCGGCGCCGGCGCTAAATACGATGGTGACCATAGCTTCAGCCTGCGCTTCGGTAAAGGCGCGCGGCATATGGTTTTCGATTTCTAAATAGTCGGCAAGTTCCGCGATGAAATGCTGAATTTCACGCGCCACGGCGGCACGAAACGCCGCGGATGTACCGGAGCGTTCACGCAGCAGCAGACGGAAGGCATTCGGGTTGTTACCGATGAATTCCATAAAGGTGGAAACAGAGGTACGAATGACGCTGCCCCCTTTGGCGATACGCTGCCGCGCCTGACGCATCAGCTGACGCAGCATCAGCCCGCTTTCATCCACCATGGTCAAACCCAGCTCATCGACATCGCGGAAATGGCGATAGAAGGACGTTGGGGCGATCCCGGCTTCCCGCGCCACTTCGCGCAGGCTCAAGCTGGCAAAACTTCGTTCAGCACTTAGCTGGCTAAATGCTGCTTCCACCAGCGAACGCCGGGTTTTTTCTTTTTGTTGCGCTCTTACGCCCATCACGTTGTCTGAATCCTTCCATAAGCCCTTCCGGCACTATACCAGAGATTAGAACTAATCGGTTTACACTGGATTGTGAATGATTGTTTACGAGCTGTTTCTGCTTTTATGCCGCAAAAAAGCACAACGATAATTGGGTTAAAGCGCGCCGAATGTTATCATCGTGTTTATTTTATGTATAAAACAGGTGAGTAATGCCATGTCACACTCTTGGGATTATGATGCAATAGTGATTGGTTCCGGTCCTGGCGGGGAAGGCGCCGCCATGGGACTGGTGAAACAGGGAGCACGCGTTGCCGTCATCGAGCGCTACCATAATGTCGGCGGCGGTTGCACCCACTGGGGCACCATCCCGTCGAAAGCCCTCCGCCATGCCGTCAGCCGTATTATCGAGTTTAACCAAAACCCCCTCTACAGCGACCATTCCCGTCTTCTTCGTTCTTCCTTCGCCGACATCCTGAACCATGCCGACAGCGTCATTAACCAGCAAACCCATATGCGTCAGGGTTTCTACGAGCGCAACCACTGTGAAATCCTGCAGGGCAACGCCCATTTTGTCGATGAACACACTATCGCGCTGGAATGCCACGACGGTACCGTGGAGACGGTGACGGCGGAAAAGTTCGTCATTGCCTGCGGTTCACGCCCCTATCACCCGGCAGACGTCGACTTTCATCATCCGCGCATTTATGACAGCGACTCGATCCTCAGCCTGCATCACGAACCGCGCCATGTGATCATTTATGGCGCCGGGGTGATCGGCTGCGAATATGCGTCGATCTTCCGCGGGATGGAGGTCAAAGTGGATCTGATCAACACCCGCGATCGTCTGCTGGCGTTTCTCGATCAAGAGATGTCTGATTCGCTCTCCTATCACTTCTGGAACAGCGGCGTGGTAATTCGTCACAACGAAGAGTACGAAAAGATTGAAGGCGTTGATGACGGCGTCATCATGCATCTGAAATCCGGCAAAAAGCTCAAGGCGGACTGCCTGCTCTACGCCAACGGCCGTACCGGGAATACCGACTCTCTGGCGCTGGAAAATATCGGTCTGCAGACCGATAGCCGCGGTCAGCTAAAGGTCAACAGCATGTACCAGACCGCCCTGCCGCACATCTATGCCGTCGGCGATGTGATTGGCTATCCGAGCCTGGCCTCCGCCGCGTACGATCAGGGGCGCATTGCGGCCCAGGCGCTGGTGAAAGGCGAAGCATCTGCGCATCTGATTGAGGATATTCCTACCGGGATTTACACCATTCCGGAAATCAGCTCGGTCGGCAAAACCGAGCAGCAGCTGACGGCAATGAAGGTGCCTTATGAGGTCGGGCGCGCGCAGTTCAAGCACCTGGCGCGAGCGCAGATTGTCGGTATGAGCGTCGGTACGTTGAAGATCCTGTTTCATCGCGAAACGAAAGAGATCCTCGGCATTCATTGTTTCGGTGAGCGCGCGGCCGAAATTATTCACATCGGCCAGGCGATAATGGAGCAGAAAGGCGGCGGTAACACCATTGAGTACTTCGTTAACACCACCTTTAACTACCCGACAATGGCGGAAGCCTATCGGGTAGCCGCGTTGAATGGCTTAAACCGCCTGTTTTAACGCCGCGTCGAAATGGCCATCCATTTTACTGCGGATGGCCTCCGCCAGATGTTCATAACGGCTACGCAGCGGAGAACCCGGGCGATAAACCAGCCCAACGGTACGTCTCGGTTCCGGCTTAATGCAAGGCACATAGACCACACCATCGCGCTTTCTCTCCTGCGGCACGGCTAAGGCGGGCAAGAGGGTGATGCCGCTACCGGCAGCCACCATGTTACGCAGCGTTTCGAGACTGGTCGCGCGGAAGTGGGTGTCTTCATCGGCGCCGGCTTCAAAGCAAAAGCCCATCGCTTGATCGCGCAGGCAGTGGCCATCTTCCAGCATCAGCAGTTTTTCACCGGCCAGATCCGACATCGGCACGCACTCGCGGTTTGCCCACGGATGATCTTCATAGATAGCCAGCATCATTGGCTCATCAAACAGCGGCACCTCAATAAAAGCTTCGCTCTCTTTGACCAGCGCCAGAATTGCGCAGTCGAGCTTACCGCTATCAAGCTGGGCCAGCAGCTGATGGGTTTGTGCTTCATGCAGATACATTTCCAGCTTCGGAAAGGTCTGGTGCAGCATGGGGATAATCAGCGGCAGCAGATAAGGGCCAATGGTTGGGATCAGTCCGATATGCAATGGCCCGGACATGGTCTCTCCCTGCTGGCTCGCCATTTCCTTAAGCACTTTGACTTCGCGTAGCACGGTACGCGCTTGATCCACCAGCAGCAGCCCTGCCTGGGTGAACAGAACCTTACGGCTGGTGCGCTCCAGCAACATCACGCCGAGTTCATCCTCCAGCTTACGGATCTGCCCGCTAAGCGTAGGTTGACTGACGTGGCAAGAATCCGCCGCACGGCGGAAGTGGCGGTGTTCAGCTAGCGCTACCAGATATTCAAGATCGCGAATATTCATTATTCATCCTCCATCGCCACGATAGTCCATGGCGATAGATAGAATAGCAACGAACGATTATCCCTATCAAGGTTTCTGTTCAATAATAAACCCATAAATGAGGAAAACTGCAGAAAATCATTGAGCTTCCTCATCAGTTCTCTACCCGGATAACTAAAGCCAACGTGAACTTTTGCGGACCTTGTGTCCGCTTTTTTTTTGCATAAAAAAGCCCGGAGTTACCCGAGCTTCCTTTATTTAATGCCTTTCAGGCAGCGAACAGATAGCTCAAACCAGGCGCGATTTAGCGTCGGCAATCGCCTGAGCAACCTGCTGCGGAGAAACGCCGCCTTTAGCCGCTCGCTTATCCAGACACGACTGCAGCGAAAGAATCGGATAGACGTCATCAGCAATAACGCCGCTAAATTTTTGTAAATCGGCCAGAGGGAGATCTTCCAGCGGTTTGCCCTGGGCAATGGCTTCTACTACCGCTTCACCCACAATATGGTGCGCCTCACGGAACGGTACGCCTTTAGCTACCAGATAGTCCGCCAGCTCGGTGGCATTCGCGTATCCCTGCTGCGCGGCTTCTTCACAGCGCGGGCGTTTCACCTGAATACCGTCAAGCACCAGCGCCGCCATATGCAGGCAGTCGAGCCAGGTATCAAGCGCGTCAAACAGGCCTTCTTTATCTTCCTGCATATCTTTGTTGTAGGCCAGCGGCAGCCCTTTAAGGGTCATCATCATGCCGGTCAGGGCACCCTGCACGCGGCCGCATTTACCGCGGATCAGCTCCAGCGCATCCGGGTTTTTCTTCTGCGGCATCAGGGATGAACCCGACGTCACGCGGTCAGAAAGCTCCACAAAGCCCGCTTCGCCGGTATTAAAGAAGATCAGATCTTCGGCAAAACGCGACAGGTGGACCATGCCGATTGAGGCATCGGACAGCAGTTCCAGGACGTGATCGCGATCGGACACGCTGTCCAGGCTATTGCGGGTCGCCGTTGCGAAACCCAGCCAGCCGGCAAGCTGTTCGCGATCGATTTCATAGGCGGTCCCCGCCAGCGCGCCGCAGCCCAGCGGGCTGACGTCCAGACGCTTCAGCGCATCCTGCAGGCGGCTTTCATCACGCGCCAGCATTTCGACATAGGCCAGACACCAGTGAGCGAACGTCACCGGCTGCGCGCGCTGCAGGTGAGTATAGCCCGGCATGACCGCGTCCTGATTAGCCTCCGCCGTCTCAACCAGCGCGCTTTGCAGCTGACGATTCGCCGACAGCAGCTCCACCACGGTATCTTTGCACCACAGCTTCAGGTCCGTTGCGACCTGGTCATTACGGCTGCGCCCGGTGTGCAGCTTTTTGCCCAGTTGGCCAACCTTGTCGATCAGTTTACCTTCTACCCAGCTATGAATATCTTCCGCATCGCTTTCGAGGATCTGCTGCGGATTAGCCCGTACTTCTTCCAGCAGAATGTTCAGCGCCTCTTCCAACTTCTGCTGTTCATCAGCGGTCAGTACGCCCACCGTCACCAGCGCTTTGGACCAGGCAACAGAGCCAACGATATCCTGCTCCGCCAGGCGATAGTCAAAGCGCAAAGAGTCGTTGAACTGTTTGAACCGCTGATCCGCTGCCTGAGTAAAACGCCCACCCCAAAGTGCCATAACATGCTTCCTTAATATCTTTGAATTTTATTGCCCGGCGGCGCTGCGCTTACCGGGCCGACAAAATGATAAATTGATTATGCCAGAATACGCGTGCCGATCGGCGTACCGTTAAACAGTGCAGGGAGCTGCTCTGCGTGCCGCCAGGAGGCGATATCGACCGGGCGGCCTAATGTCCGCGCCGCGTCCAGAGCCGCATTCACTTTGACGATCATTCCGTCGGTGATAATGCCCTGCTCGATCAGTTGTTCAGCTTTCCCGGCGGTCATTTCAGCAATACGCTGACCTTTGCCATCGAGAATGCCGCTCACGTCTGACAGCAGAATCAGGTCTGCGCCAAGCGTTGCCGCCAGCGCGGTCGCCGCCTGGTCGGCGTTGACGTTCATTAACTTACCGTCATCAGTAACGCCGATGGAGCTGACAACCGGCAGATAACCGCCCGCCAGCAGCGTGTTAATCAGCGCCGGAGAACCCGGCTGAGCAAATCCGACATGGCCAAGCTCTTCATCAAGCTGCGTCACTTTGACGCTATCGCCATCGCCGAGGAATAGCCCAACGGAAGCCAGGCCGTGTTTCTTCGCCCACGCCAGCAGCGTTTTATTGGCGGTTCCCGCCAGCGCGCCGGTAATAATGTCGATCTGATCCGCCGGGGTGACCCGCAGACCATTTTTCTTGTTCACCGGCAGATTGAGCTGCTTCATCAGTTCATCCACCACGCAGCCGCCGCCGTGCACAATAATTAGCGGGCGCTGATGTGATTCACGGTAGTTCACCAGGGCAGTAAACAGGCGCTCCAGCGCTTCTTCGCTGTCCAGCAGGACGCCGCCGAGTTTGATAATTAAAGGATTCATCATCACACCTTAAATAAGAGACTGCGTCTCAGCGAAGCCGAAACGAATATTAGCGCACTGTACGGCCTGCGCGGCCGCACCTTTCAGCAGGTTATCTTCCGCCGCCACCACGATGATATGTTCATCCTGGACTGCAAAACCGATATCACAGAATGGCAGACCCACGACATTTTTCAATGCAGGGACCCCACGATCGTATAAACGTACCAGCGGTTTATCCGCATAGGCCTGCTGGAACACCGCCGCGACCTGTTCTTTACTGACGCCGGGCTTCAGACGACAGGTAATGGTTTCCAGAATCCCACGCTTAAAATTGCCCAGATGCGGGGTAAAAATAACGTCCGCGCCCAGGTGGGTGGAGATTTCCGGGTGATGGCGGTGATTGAAAACGCCGTAGGGTTGCAGGCTGACTTCGCAGAAGCTGTTACCGAGAGAGGCTTTACGCCCGGCGCCGCTGACCCCGCTGGTCGCGTTGATCACCGGCCACTGGTTAAGATCCAGCAGTCCCGCATCGATCAGCGGTTTTAACGATAGCTGAGCCGCCGTCGGGTAGCAGCCGGGTACGGCAATCAGATTTGCCTCTTTTAGCTTTTCGACACTCCACTCGGCCAGGCCGTAAACCGCCTGTTCAAGCAGTTCAGGGTGCTGATGAGTGAAACCATAATATTTTTCATAGAAGGCGCCGTCATTCACGCGGAACGCCCCGGAGAGATCGAACACCACGCAGCCCGCCGCGAGAAACTGCGGCGCCAGATCGTGGCTCACTTCATGGGCGGTAGCCAGAAAAACGACATCGACTCCGGCGCTAAACTCGCTGATATCAGACATCGGCTGCAGCGGCAGATCGACAATGCCTTTCAGTTGCGGATGCAAATCGGAAACTAATTTTCCCGCATCATTGCTTTGCGCGGAGACCGTCAAAGCGGTTATGGTCATATGAGGATGGCGATTTACATAGGCCACTAGCTCTGCGCCGGCATAACCGCTGGCGCCCACAATCAGCGTGTTCAACATTGGGGCTCTTCACCTTCTTGCTTACGTATATTTGCCCTGGAAGACCGTTGCCTTCCCCACCCTGTTGAGCCGTAAGCGCATCATCCTTACGTTCGATGGGTTTCCTTACGCTCAACGATAATGTATTTTTATTCACAAATAATGCATGAATATTGATACTATCACGACCCGAGGTGTGTCAACAATGAAAAACAATTTACCGCCCTTTATCGAGATTTACCGCGCGCTGATCGCCACACCTTCCATCAGCGCAACCGAAGAGGCGCTGGATCAAAGCAATGAGTCTTTAATCAATTTACTGGCGGGCTGGTTCCGTGATATCGGCTTTAATGTTGAAGTTCAGCCGGTGCCGGATACGCGTAATAAATTCAACCTGCTGGCGAGTACCGGCCACGGCGCAGGCGGCCTGCTGCTTGCCGGGCACACCGATACCGTCCCGTTTGATGATGGCCGCTGGACTCGCGATCCTTTTACCCTGACCGAGCACGACAATAAGCTATACGGCCTGGGCACTGCGGATATGAAAGGCTTCTTCGCCTTTATTCTCGATGCCCTGCGCGACGTCGATGTGGCTAAACTGAAAAAGCCGCTCTATATTCTGGCAACGGCCGATGAAGAGACCAGCATGGCCGGCGCGCGCTATTTCGCCGAAACGACCCAACTGCGGCCGGACTGCGCCATTATCGGCGAACCGACTTCGCTGCAGCCGGTACGCGCGCACAAAGGCCATATCTCTACTGCCGTTCGCGTTCAGGGGCAGTCTGGCCACTCCAGCGACCCGGCACGCGGCGTCAACGCCATTGAGCTAATGCACGATGCCATCGGCCGCATCATGCAGCTGCGCGATGACCTGAAAGAGCGTTATCACTACGCCGCATTTACCGTCCCGTATCCCACACTTAACCTTGGGGCCATTCACGGCGGCGATGCCTCCAACCGCATTTGCGCCTGTTGCGAACTGCATATGGATATTCGCCCGCTGCCCGGAATGACCCTCAACGATCTTAACGGGCTGCTGAACGAGGCGCTGGCACCGGTGAGTGAGCGTTGGCCTGGTCGCCTGACCGTTGCTGAACTGCATCCGCCGATCCCTGGCTACGAATGCCCACCGGACCATAAGCTGGTTGAGGTAATCGAAAAACTGCTCGGCGCGCAGACCGACGTGGTCAACTACTGCACCGAAGCGCCGTTTATTCAGACCCTCTGTCCGACGCTGGTATTAGGCCCGGGCTCGATTAACCAGGCCCACCAGCCGGATGAGTATCTGGAAACGCGCTTTATTAAGCCAACCCGCGAGCTCATTACCCAGGTGGTCCACCATTTCTGCTGGCATTAAAACGCGCGCCCTCTGGTGATTTTTTTCCGCACGAGAGGGTGACAATTATCACGCTTTCATAAGCAACACTTATCAAGCGACCTCTGAGTTAAATTTCGCAAATTGCCGCTATTTATTCGTTTGCTGAAGCGATTTCGCAACAATTGACGCGGGGGGTTTTACGTGGCTTTATAAAAGACGGTTGCTTATCCACTGCTCAAATTTTCGAGCGCCGGATATAACAAAATAAAATGAGATGGGGTGTCTGGGGTAACATGAACGAACAATATTCCGCTTTGCGTAGTAATGTCAGTATGCTCGGTAAGGTGCTGGGCGACACCATCAAGGATGCGCTAGGAGAAAACATTCTTGATCGTGTCGAAACTATCCGTAAGTTGTCCAAATCTTCTCGCGCTGGCAATGAAGCCAACCGCCAGGAGCTGCTCACCACGCTGCAAAACTTGTCCAACGACGAGCTGCTGCCAGTGGCGCGCGCCTTTAGCCAGTTTCTGAACCTGGCCAATACCGCTGAGCAATACCACAGCATTTCGCCAAAAGGCGAAGCGGCCAGTAATCCTGAAGTGATTGCCCGCACCCTGAGAAAGCTCAAAGAGCAACCGAATCTCAACGAAACGATTATTAAACAAGCCGTTGAATCCCTGTCGCTGGAACTGGTGCTGACCGCGCACCCGACAGAAATCACGCGTCGTACGCTGATCCACAAGATGGGCGAGATCAACAACTGCCTGAAGCTGCTCGATAATAACGATATTGCTGACTATGAGCGCCACCAGGTCATGCGCCGTCTTCGCCAGCTGATTGCCCAGTCCTGGCATACCGATGAAATCCGTAAGCATCGCCCTACCCCGGTGGATGAAGCCAAATGGGGCTTCGCGGTTGTCGAAAATAGCCTGTGGGAAGGCGTACCAAACTACCTGCGTGAGCTGAATGAGCAGCTGGAAGATAACCTGAACTATCGGCTGCCGGTGGATTTTGTCCCGGTCCGCTTTACCTCGTGGATGGGCGGTGACCGCGACGGCAACCCGAACGTAACCGCCGACATTACCCGCCACGTCCTGCTGCTCAGCCGCTGGAAAGCCACCGATCTGTTCCTGAAAGACGTGCAGCTGCTGATTTCCGAGCTGTCAATGGTCGAGTGTACCGACGAGCTTCGTGAACTGGCAGGCGCGGAAGGCGCGCAGGAACCCTATCGTTACTTGATGAAAAAACTGCGCACGCAGCTGATGGAGACGCAGGCCTGGCTGGAAGCGCGCCTGAAGGGGCAGAAGCTGCCGAAACCGGCGGGCCTTATCACGCAAAACGAGCAGCTATGGGAACCGCTCTACGCCTGTTACCAGTCGCTCCAGGCCTGCGGTATGGGAATTATCGCCAACGGCGAGCTGCTCGATACCCTGCGCCGCGTAAAAGCCTTTGGCGTACCGCTGGTGCGTATCGATATCCGTCAGGAAAGCACCCGTCACACCGAAGCGCTGGGCGAGATGACCCGCTACCTCGGCATCGGCGACTATGAAAGCTGGTCAGAAGCTGACAAACAGGCCTTCCTGATCCGCGAACTGAATTCCAAACGTCCTCTGCTGCCGCGTCAGTGGGAGCCGAGCGAAGAAACCCGCGAAGTGCTTGAGACCTGCAAAGTCATCTCCGAAGCGCCGCGCGGCTCTATTGCAGCCTATGTGATTTCGATGGCCAAAACGCCGTCAGACGTCCTGGCAGTACATCTGCTGCTGAAAGAAGCCGGTATCGGCTTTGCGCTGCCGGTCGCTCCGCTGTTCGAAACCCTGGACGACCTGAATAACGCCGACGACGTTATGACCCAACTGCTGAATATCGACTGGTATCGCGGCTTTATCCAGGGCAAGCAGATGGTCATGATCGGCTATTCCGACTCGGCGAAAGATGCGGGCGTAATGGCCGCCTCCTGGGCGCAGTACCAGGCGCAGGACGCGTTAATTAAAACCTGTGAAAAGGCCGGCATTGAGCTGACGCTGTTCCACGGCCGCGGTGGTTCTATCGGTCGCGGCGGCGCGCCGGCGCACGCGGCCCTGCTCTCTCAGCCTCCGGGAAGCCTGAAAGGCGGCCTGCGCGTCACCGAACAGGGCGAGATGATCCGCTTTAAATACGGTCTGCCGGAAGTCACCATCAGCAGCCTGTCGCTCTACACCAGCGCGATTCTGGAAGCCAACCTGCTGCCGCCGCCAGAGCCAAAAGCGCAATGGCGCGACATCATGGCCGAGCTGTCCGACGTCTCCTGCGAGATGTACCGCGGCTACGTGCGTGAAAATAAAGATTTCGTTCCTTACTTCCGTTCCGCTACGCCGGAGCAGGAGCTGGGTAAACTGCCGCTGGGCTCGCGCCCGGCCAAACGTCGCCCGACCGGCGGCGTCGAGTCGCTGCGCGCCATTCCGTGGATCTTCGCATGGACGCAAAACCGCCTGATGCTGCCAGCCTGGCTGGGTGCCGGCGCTGCGCTGCAAAAAGTCGTCGAAGGCGGCAAGCAGAGCGAGCTGGAGAGCATGTGCCGCGACTGGCCGTTCTTCTCTACTCGTCTCGGCATGCTGGAGATGGTCTATTCAAAAGCCGATCTGTGGCTGGCGGAATATTACGATCAGCGTCTGGTGAAACCCGAACTGTGGAAGCTGGGCGAAGAGCTGCGCGAACTGCTGTCTGCTGACATCAACGTGGTGCTGGCCATCGCCAACGATTCCCACCTGATGGCCGACCTGCCGTGGATCGCGGAGTCCATCCAGCTGCGTAATATCTATACCGACCCGCTGAACGTACTTCAGGCCGAACTGCTGCATCGTTCACGCCTGGCGGAAGAGAAAGGTGAAAAACCGGATCCGCGCGTTGAACAAGCGCTGATGGTCACCATCGCAGGCGTTGCGGCTGGTATGCGTAACACCGGCTAGTTCGCCTTGAGAAACCTGTAGCCCGGCTAAGCGTGCGTAGCGCGAGCCGGGTAAAAACCTCAGCCCCGGTAAGCATCGCGTTTACCGGGGCTTTTTTTTAGTGATGCAGCATTTCGTCGACAATCTGCTCTTTATGCAGCGCGTAAGGGTAGTAGGTCGGCCAGTTATCCATCTCTTTCAGCAGCGCTTCCTGCGACTCATTGCCCATAAAGATATGGAAATGTTGGGATTTGCGCGGCGCAATGGTGTGATCGCTAAACTGGACGAACTTTGGCGCTTTTGAATCCGCCTGCTGGCATTCAAAGAGGTAGCGCACGCCTTTTTTACCGGATGCGTAGGTCAGGATTTTGTAACCGGAATAGGCGTACTTACAGGTATTCACGGTTTTTCCAATGTGAAACTCCATGACGTTATCTTCGATACCAATCTGGTCCACATCGGTGGCATAGCCCTTCTTATAGTATTCCCGATATTCCGCCACGCTTTTACCGGCTTTTTTGGCCTTCTGCTCCAGCACGGCATCTAAATCGCCGTTCAGCAGATAGGGATTTACCGACTGCCAGATACCGTCCCAGTCGCTCAGCGCCCTGTCCTTTACATCCTGGTCGGCAAAAATGCCTTCACTCGCCTTTTGCTCTGCTTCGGTCAGCGCCGGGCCATGACTATGGTGGCCGTGGGCAACAGCCTGGCTGCTCGCCAGGACCAGGCTCATACCAAGCATAAGCGCGGAAATCTTTCGGGTCATCACTCTCTCCTGAGTTTAGGTTAGCAATAATATGTTACGGTATAACATAACATTAATATTATGCAACACACTTTCATACCCTGACTTCCCCTTTTCGGGATACCCATTGCGCCGAAAAGCAGCCGCTTTGGTCAGAAAATAATCCCTGAGATCTGTTTTAGCAGATGGGTTTTCAGTGGCCAGATAAAAAAACAGCAGATATCATGAAAAAACCTATGGCCTGATTTATCCATCAATAGTGGTTGTGCATTTTCTTGCAAAAGGGCAAAACATCGACAAACAAATAAACCTCATAGATATCAATATTTCTAAAAAATAAAGTGAGTGATTTATTAAAAAACCATCATCTGAATGTCCGCGCACCTTTTACTTTATATTTTACCAGCGAGGTACTCACACGCAACTCAACGGGATTGTTGTATTTCATATTTTTGATTATAAATCACAAAGTTAACAATTAACCTTACATCATATAATTATAAGAGAAATCCTGGTCAATGGTTATTGACCGGGTCTCTTTTCTCAAATAACATTCAATATTAAATAACTACAAACTCTCGCCCTTACTGTTTAAATTGATAAAGGACTTATCATGAAGTTTATAATTAAATCACTTACCTGTTTTATATTACTTAGCCCTTTTGTTTCTGCCGCAGCCACTGCATCCGATAAATGGTCTGGTTGTGCGGAAAAAGAATATCAAATTCAAAAACAGCTGGAGTATGCCAAAGCTTACGGAAATATACATAGAATCAGGGGGCTGGAAAGCGCGCTGACAAAAGTACAACGCTACTGCACAGACGGTAAACTTACTTCTGAGTGGCAAGAGAAGGTTGCAGACAAGGAGAGTAAGGTCCGCGAGCGCATGGAAGAACTACGCCACGCCCAGGCTTCAGGCGATCCAGAAAAAATCAGAAAAAAAGAGAAGAAGCTACAAGAAGCCAAAAATGAGCTTATGGAAGTACAATCTGGCCTCAATCAGTCACTGACCTGGCAATAAAGAAAAGAGACTGGACTAACATCCTGGTTAAGCCAGCTCTCTTTCCGTAAGCTGATTGTCGACAAGATATTCCCCTCGCTCACTCCCATGTTAAGTAATGAAAAATCCTGATATGTGATGCCGCCAGAAGCAATCCGCCGTACGCAGAAATAACTTGTAAGCACATGATTGCAAAAATATAAAAACAGACAGAGCCGAAGAATAATCCTGCTTCGATGGAGTATCTTATGCCACCCTCTGGTATTCTGCCTTTTCCACGATGTTCGGTATGATGCAGATAAAGCATGTTTTGCGGAGCGATAATGGATAACGGCATCAATCAGGTTATTGATTCTTTTATTAAAGGTCAGGCGGTAATCGGCAAAGTCCATTTTTCCACAGAGTCCAGACCGGCTTCTGAAAAAGCGCTATGCGTCGATTTTCCGCGCCTCGAAATCATGCTTGAGGGTCAGCTTCAGGATCCGGCGATTAAAGCCGATTGCGCCCGGCTCATGCCGCACGATGTGCTCTATATTCCGGCTGGTGGATGGAACGCTCCTCAATGGCTGGTGCCCTCCACGCTGTTAACCATCCTGTTTGGTAAACAACAGCTGGAATTCGCCCTGCGCCGCTGGGACGGCGGCGCGCTTAGCGTGCTGGATAAACAGCAGGTTCCGCGCCGCGGCCCCCGGGTCGGCTCTTTTCTTCTGCAGGCGCTAAATGAAATGCAGATGCAGCCGCAGGAACAGCACACGGCCCGCTGTATCGTCACCAGCCTGCTCAGCCACTGCGCCGATCTGCTGGGCAGTCAGGTGCAAACGTCATCGCGCAGCCAGGCGCTGTTTGAAGCGATTCGTAAGCATATTGATGCCCACTTTGCCGACCCGTTAACCCGGGAGTCGGTGGCGCAAGCGTTTTATCTCTCGCCTAACTATCTTTCCCATCTGTTCCAGAAATGCGGGCCAATGGGGTTTAACGAATACCTGAATCATATTCGCCTGGAACAGGCCAGAATGCTGTTAAAAGGCCACGATATGAAAGTGAAAGATATCGCTCATGCCTGCGGTTTTGCCGACAGCAACTACTTCTGCCGCCTGTTCCGCAAAAACACCGAACGCTCGCCGTCAGAGTATCGCCGTCAGTATCATAGCCAGTTGACGGAAAAAACCGCTTCGCCGGAAAACTAGATTTTTGTGTGTTAAACCTGACTTTTGTACGTAGTTTTATCCCACTGTTGATCCTGCTCTCGAGATAAATGTGATCTAAATCACCCTTAGTCGTAATGCGTACATTTATCCAGTTTTTGGCAAATTTGTCATCTGGCGACCCTTCGAGTGAAAGCCGTATTCTTACCTCAACGACACCACGAATTAAGCACTGAGGAAAGCATTATGGAACTCTATCTGGACACCGCAAACGTAGCAGAAGTTGAACGCCTGGCCCGTATTTACCCGCTGGCAGGCGTGACCACCAACCCGAGCATTATCGCCGCAGGCAAAACGCCGGTTTGGGATGTTCTGCCGCGCCTGCAAAAAGCCGTCGGCCCGGAAGGTATTTTGTTCGCCCAGACCATGAGCCGCGACGCGCAGGGCATGGTGGAAGAAGCCAAGCGCCTGAGCAACGCCGTTCCCGGTATTGTGGTAAAAATTCCGGTGACTGCCGAAGGCCTCGCTGCGATCAAACTGTTGAAAAAAGAAGGTATCCCCACGCTTGGTACGGCGGTCTATAGCGCATCTCAGGGCCTGCTGGCTGCGCTGGCCGGGGCAAAATACGTTGCACCTTATGTAAACCGCGTCGACGCCCAGGGCGGCGACGGCATCCGCATGGTCCAGGAGCTGCAATCTCTGCTGGAGCTGCATGCGCCGGAAAGCAAAGTGCTGGCCGCCAGCTTTAAGACGCCGCGCCAGGCGCTGGATTGCCTGTTAGCCGGTTGCGAAGCTATTACCCTGCCGTTAGATGTAGCGCAACAAATGCTCGGCACCCCTGCGGTAGAGTCAGCCATTGAGAAGTTTGAGCAGGACTGGAATAACGCTTTTGGAACTCTGAACCTGTAACCCGATCGGCGGACCGCCCCAGGAGGCGGCATCCCGGTCATCCAGGAGGAATAGAAATGGATCGCATTATTCAATCACCCGGTAAGTACATTCAGGGCGCGGACGCAATTTCTCGCCTTGGCGGATACCTCAAACCGCTGGCTGAGCGCTGGCTCATCGTTGGCGATAAATTTGTACTCGGTTTTGCCGAAGAAAAACTGCGTAAAAGCCTGGCGGATGCCGATCTGGTTGGCGAAATCGCGCCGTTTGGCGGCGAATGCTCACACAATGAAATCAACCGCTTGCGTGATATTGCCGGTTCCGCCCGCTGCACAGCCGTGCTGGGTATCGGCGGCGGCAAGACGCTGGATACCGCAAAAGCATTAGCACACTTTATGAATCTGCCGGTGGTGATTGCCCCGACGATTGCCTCCACCGATGCCCCCTGCAGCGCGCTCTCTGTCATCTATACCGATGACGGCGAGTTTGATAGCTACCTGATGCTGCCGCGCAACCCGAACATGGTCATTGTCGATACGCAAATCGTTGCCGGAGCCCCGGCGCGCCTGCTGGCGGCCGGTATCGGCGACGCGCTGGCGACCTGGTTTGAAGCGCGTGCCTGCTCCCGCAGCGGCGCCACCACTATGGCGGGCGGCAAATGTACTCAGGCAGCGCTGGCGCTGGCTGAACTGTGCTACAACACGCTGATTGAAGAAGGTGAAAAAGCGATGCTGGCGGCAGAGCAGCACGTTGTGACGCCAGCGCTGGAGCGGGTGATTGAAGCCAACACCTACCTGAGCGGCGTCGGCTTTGAAAGCGGCGGCCTGGCGGCTGCGCACGCTATCCACAACGGCCTGACCGCGATCCCGGATGCTCACCACTACTATCATGGTGAAAAAGTAGCTTTCGGTACGCTCACGCAGCTGGTACTGGAAAACGCGCCGGTAGAAGAGATCGAAACCGTAGCGGCGCTGTGCCATAGCGTCGGGCTGCCTATCACCCTGGCGCAGCTGGATATTAAAGCCGATATCCCAGGCAAAATGCGTACCGTAGCGGAAGCCGCCTGCGCAGAAGGCGAAACCATCCATAATATGCCCGGCGGCGCAACGCCGGATCAGGTTTATGCCGCGCTTCTGGTTGCCGACCAGTACGGTCAACGCTTCCTGCAAGAGTGGGAATAACCCCTCCCGACATACCCGCCAGCAGGCGGGTATCTTCTTTTCACCCGCCATTGCCCGCCAAAACGATGTATTTTATAGTGCGATTTTCCTTTGGGTGAGTCGTAGATATGCAGTCATCAGATCGAAGAATGAGCATTTACGCTATTCTGCAGCAGGACAAAAAAGTCGTCGTCAATGAGCTCGCCGCAAAGTTCGCTGTCACTAAAATGACCATCCGTCGCGACCTCTCCTTCTTTGAAAAACAAGGTATTGTTAAAACGACCTACGGCGGAGCCTATTTGACCAGCGGCGCCAGCGCCGGTCACAGCTTTCTGCTGAACTCGATTCAAATGGATGATGATAAGCATCTCATAGGCCAGAAAGCCGCCGAACTGATTGAAGATGGCGATACCCTTATTATCGACTGCGGCGCCACGCCGCTGGCGCTCGCTCAGTTTATTTTAGATAAAAGAATCATGGTGATAACCAATTCCTTCCCGGTCGTTAATCTGCTGAAAGGGCGTAAAAATATTAAATTGATCGTAGCGCCTGGCGAATATGACGAGGAGGCTCAGGGAATGATTTCTTTCAGTACCGCCGACTTCTTTCATAACATCCATGCCGACAAGGTCTTCCTTGGCACTCAGGGAATCAACGACGAGGGCGAGCTGACGGTAGCAACCATGGCCGGCGCGCACGTCAAGCAAACGCTGATGCGGGCCGGAAGACAGAAAATCCTGCTGGCGGACAAAACGAAATTTGGCCAAACGTTTCTTGCGGGTTACGGCCGTCTGGCAGACCTTGACTTCGCCGTTTGCCAGTCCGGTCTTTCCGCCGATATTCTCTCTCTGATGGACAGGCAAAACGTACAGCTACTGCTGGCTGAAATCGCTTCTGATGGCCCGGCGTCCGCATAGGGGTAATTGAGCGTTTTGCGTTGATAATACTTATGCGTCCTGCCCCCGAGCGTCACGCTTCTTGAGGCTGATTAGGGTCAGCGCGAGGACAATCAGCACAATACCGGCGCCTTCAACCGGACCCGGGTTTTCCCCTAAGAGCCACCATGAAAACAGGACTCCGCAGACCGGGACCGCCAGGGTGCTCAGCCCCGCGACGCTGGCGGGCAAATTGCGTAACACAAATAACCAGAGGCACCAGGCCAGCGCCGTGGCCAGAATCGCGCTATATCCCAACGCCCAAAAAACCCCAGGCTGCCAGTCAATGCTGCGCTGCGGCACCAGCCAGGCGACGGCGCTCATCACCAGCGCGCCATACAGCATTTGCCAGCTGGTCAAGGCCAGTAAATCCACGCGCGGATAGCGGGCATACATCCGCTTCACCACAATCGCGCTGGCCCCCCAGCTTATGCCAGAGAGGATTGCCAGCAGGGCGCTTTTCATCGACGAAAAATCGAGCTGCCACGGCTGCAGCACCAGCAATAAACCCAGCGCCGCCACGCCTATCGCGGCATACTGCAGCCGCCGCATGCGTTCGCCTAAAAATAGCGCCGCCATCATGACCACCCAAAACGGCATGGTGTAGCTTAGAACTGCAACCTTCCCGGCCCCGCCGCTGACCAGCGCCCACTGGGCAAGCCCAACCATCCCGCAGGTCTGCAGCAGGGCAATCGCCAGCGTGTAGCCAAATGGCGTGGGCCGCATTCCGCGACCGCGCAGCAGCAAAACGATAAACAGCAAAGCCGCCCCCAAAATACAGCGCAGCGCGGTAAAATCGAACGCGCCGATATAGAGCGTCACCTGCTTCATCGCAATCCAGCTGTAGCTCCAGATAAGCGTCAGCACAATCAGGCCGCCGAAGGCCAACGGGCTATTTTTCCCTGCCATAATCATCATCCAACCATCATGAATATTTTGCGGGCACTATACTCGCTTTGCTGGCGGGACGATAAACCAAAAGCAGCGGCGTCGAATGCGTTTTCGGCACCGCAGAGAAAAGAAGGAAGATAAGGGGAGGAAACTGAATCTTGTTTACGCCGGACGCACGCCCAGCGTGTGGCAAATCGCGTAGCTCATTTCCGCGCGGTTCAGGGTATAGAAGTGGAAATCTTTCACCCCTTCACGACTTAAAATCTTCACCATATCCATTGCGATATTCGCCCCTACCAGCTGGCGGGTTTCGGGGTCATTGTCCAGACCTTCAAACATTTTCGCCATCCACGTCGGGATACGCACGTTGGTCATGTCGGCAAATTTTTTCGCCTGCTTAAAGTTAGAGACCGGCAGAATACCCGGAATGATTTCGACATCGATGCCCGCGGAGACGCAGCGGTCGCGGAAACGCAGGTAGCTTTCCACATCGAAGAAGAACTGGGTAATCGCGCGGTTTGCTCCGGCTTCGACTTTACGCTTCAGGTTGAGCAAGTCTGCCTGCGCGCTTTTAGCTTCGGGATGAACCTCCGGATAAGCCGCGACGGAAATATCAAAATCCCCGACCTCTTTCAGCAGAGTCACCAGGTCAGCGGCATACATATCCGGCTTTCCGCTGCCCGGCGGCAAGTCGCCGCGCAGCGCAACAATATGGCGGATCCCGCTATCCCAGTAATCTTTGGCAATGGTACGCAGCTCATCACGGCTGGCGTCGATACAGGTCAGATGCGGCGCGGCCTCAAGTCCGGTACGCTCCTTAATACCTTTGATAATGCTATGGGTACGGTCACGTTCACCGGAGTTGGCGCCGTAGGTTACGGAGACAAACTTCGGCTTCAGGCTGCTGAGGCGATCGATGGATTTCCAGAGGGTTTGCTCCATTTCACTGGTGCGCGGCGGAAAGAATTCAAAGGAGACGTTAATCTGGCCCTGTACTTCCGCCAGGCTCTGATTCAGGGCTTCCCGCTGATTGGCGTGAAAAAAGCTCATACCTTACCTCATCAATCGCATTTTATTGTTTGTTGTATCGCGAACTTCTATACGTTTAGACGTCCAGATGTAAAAATGACGGAAAAGGACACTGGCGTCAATAGAAAAATCAGCGTAAACAGTGAGGAATATTCAGCCTGGATGAAATTAATTCATCTCCTCTGTACTAAGGCAATGATTTTTCAAGTACTGCGGTCAACTCTTCCAACAACATCTTATTTGCCGGCATCGTGACCACGCCCAGCCTGAGCGGAAGCTGCTGACTGGCATCCTGAAGAGGACAGAAAACCACACCCTGACGCTGAATAGCAGAAAAGGATGCCGGCAGTAAAATCATCCCTTCCCCACGCGCAATCCGCGCCAGCAGAACATCGTGCTCGGCGGGCTCCTCCACGTAGGCGGGCGTATAGCCAGCCCGGTCAAAAATGCGTCGCGTATAGTCAAAAAAATCGGGATTACGCTCGCGTTTAAACCAAAACAGCGGCCGGTGATTGAGCGCGCTTAACGCCAGATCCGCCTGACCGACCTCTGGCCAGGCTGCCGGTAGGGCCGCGATGAGCGGTTCATAATACGATAAAGCGCGCAGGTGAAGGCCATCGGTATTCAGCGGCAGGGCGATCAGCGCCGCATCAAGTGTACCCTTGCGCACCCGCTGAGCCAGCGCCGGCGAGGGCTGACGGGTAATATGCAAAGCGCGGTTATGTTCGCCCAAAGCAGCTTCTGCGGCGACGAAAATTCCTTGTTCAAAAGCGGTCGTCAGGCCCAGACGCAGAGGCTGCTGCGAGTGTGCCGAGAGCTGGCTCAGCGCTGCCAGAGTGCGTTCCTGAAGCGCCAGCAGCGGCCGGACCATGTCCAGCACTCGCCTTCCCTCTTCGGTAAGAATCAGGCCTTTGGTATGGCGCAAAAATAACGTCAGCCCCAGCTGCGCCTCGAGATGGCGGATATGACGGCTCAGCGGCGGCTGCGAAATAAATAGCCGCTGCGCCGCCCGGCTGATGTTGTTTTCCTCCGCAACCACGGCGAAGTAGCGCAGCAGGCGAATATCCAGATTCTGTAAACGTGAATTTGTCATACTGAAAAGGTATCACGAAAAGGGTATTACTCAAGCCCGGTAAACTTCCCTAACCTTCATCGCTATGCACAATCACACTGAGGAAAAAGCGATGACCAGCGAACGTTTTACTATCGGACAAGAAATGCTACAGCGCGTGGATGGCAAGGGGGGTGATGCCGTCGTCAATAGCCTGAAGGATATTGCCCCCGATTTCGCCCGCTATCTGATTGAGTTTCCCTTCGGCGATATTTACGCCAGGCCAGGGCTCGATTTACGCAGCCGGGAAATCGCGACCATCGCGGCGCTTACGGCTCTCGGCAACGCCGCGCCGCAGCTAAAAGTGCATATCGCCGCCGGATTAAATGTCGGTCTGACGCAAGAAGAGATGACGGAAGTTATCATGCAAATGGCGGTCTATGCCGGATTCCCGGCGGCCCTGAATGGCCTGTTTGCCGCTAAAGAAGTTTTCGCAGCGCAGCGATCGGCAGGCCGGACTAACCGCCCGGCCTGAAACGACTATTTCTTCACATCGACGACACGCATGTCGTTAAGCTGCTCGTCCGTCACCTTATTTCCGGCTTTGAAGTAGTCCACTACCGCATTTGAAACGTAGTAGCCGCCGGAAGTATTACGCGCTTGCCCTTGGGTAAACGCGGCAAAACCATCGCCGCCATCGGCAAGGAAGCTGTTGGTGGCAATATGATAAACCGTGGCATCTTCAATCGGCTGACCATTGAGCAAAAACGATACGACGCGCTGGCCCACCGGTTTACTGCTGTCGTACTTCATTTCCAGGCCTCTGGAGACCTGCAGCACGCCGTTGCTTAATCCCGCGCCATGCTCCATCAGGCTACGTAGCTGCTTCCCGGTTAAATCCATGGTGACCAGCTCGTTAGGGAACGGGAAGGTACTGATAACGGCTCCCATGCTCACTGCCCCGGCGGGAATTTCATTACGAATACCGCCTGAGTTAGTTAACGCCAGCTGCGTCTCCTTACCTGCCGCCTGCATCAAGGCATCCGCGGCAAGGTTGCCCAGCGGTGAAGAGACGCCATAAGCGCGAGTAAGCTCGACCGGCGCTTGAGCAATAACCTGCTGCACCACGCGATCCAGCTTTTTATTCCAGCCGTCGATGACCTGCTGCGTCTGCGGGTCAGGTTTCCACTCATCGGCATAGATAGTCTTCAGCTCGAAGTTCTTCACGGTGAACTGATGCGGTTTTTCCTGATAATCCAGCACCAGTTTCCCTACGTCGATGCCGCCGCTATCGGTAGAAAGAATTAACGTATTACCGACTTTAATCGGTTCCGGCGTGCCGACATGGGCATGGCCGGTAATCAAAATGTCCAGCCCGTTGACCTGGCTTGCGGTCTGAATATCTTTATCCAGCGCACGCCGTACATCGGTCCCCCCCTGACTCGACTGGCGTGCCGGGACGCCTTCGTGAATCAGAGCTACGGTCAGATCCACTTTACCTTTCAGTTCATCGATATAGTGCTGTAACCATTTCACCTCGTCGCGCGCTTCGATACCCACCCGCGTTGCGGCGGATACCGTATCGTCAAAGGCAAAAACGCCGTGCAGGCCGATCACGCCGATTTTCACGCCCTCTTTTTCGATAATGGTATAGGGCTTATCCCAGAACGCTTTATCGCTGTTCTGATAAAAAATGTTGCCCTGCACAATCGGGAATTTCGCCTGGCTAAGCTGGAGCAGCGTATTGTCCCAGCCGTGATCGAACTCATGGTTACCTATCGTCGCCGCATCGTAGGGCATGGTGTTCATGATATCGATAATTGCTTTGCCCTTTGTCAGGCTGCTGATATAGGGTCCGGTAAAATAGTCGCCGGCATCAAAAAACCAGGTCGCGCTATTTTTCGCCTTTTCCTGCTTAACCATCGTGGTGATATTCGCCCAGCCGCCGATGTCCCGTTTACCGTCGGCAATCCACGGCACTTTATAGGGTTCGACGTGGGCATGGAGATCGTTGGTGTAAATGAGGGTGACATCTTTGGCGCAGGCCCAGAAAGGCAAAGTCAGCAGGAGGGCGGCGCTCATTGTTTTTAATTTCATCGGAGTTCCTTTCAGAGAGGTCAAGAAGCGCTAAGTTACGTTCTGAAAGACTTTTTTATGTGAGAGTATTCACATTTGTATGCAACCTGAGCAGGGCAAAATTAACGACCTGCAAAAATCGTTGGTGCTGGCCCGCTCGTGGAGACTCTTTTTACCATTAACGCCTGTAAAACCTACGGTTGCCGTAACCTGGGTTTATCCTCTGCGGCCGACTACCGTTTTCCGGACTATCGGCTGGGTTATCCCGCGCTGTACTGCGCAGCCTGCGGCAGCTATCCACCGCTGTTTAATGATGATGAGTTCCGACCCTGGCTGGCCGCCTATCTGACGGATAACGCCCGGCGCTCTGGCTATTTTTGCCCGGCCTGTTATCGGCGAGATATAATTCGCTATGGCTACAATCCGAAGGGAACCCAGCGGCTTCAGTGCCGCCGCTGTGAAAAAGTCTGGACGCCAAAACATCACCATAGCCCGGTAATGGAGTACCCGCAGCATATCTGCAGCGTACCGTTGATTGTGCCGTTTCAGGGTCATGAGGCCGGGCAGAAACTCTATCTCTTACTCAGCTTCGACGCCGTACGCGGCAATGTTCTCCATCTTTCGTCGAACTTCACGCCTTTTCCGGTTGGCGCATCACTACGCTATCGCTGGCGGGGAAGAGAAGCGCCTCAGGGCATTGCGGGCGATATCGTTCAGCGAATCTCTCAGACCGAAGCGGGCTTTTTACAGCGCAGTCAATTCGATGAGATACAGTACGGCAGCGCCGCGCCAAAGCGTCATTCCCGCGGCGCCATTCTGCGCCCGGTCATCGCCGCACACGGTCATTTCAAGCTGCTCAGCCATCGTTTTCCAGCGATAAAAACGCACATCATTGCTCATGAATGTTTTTTACGCGGTGCGGCGATCGTTGCCTGGGCGCCTCTGTTTCGCCAGCGGAAAGGAGAGCTGTGGTATGTGGAGGAAGAGATAAACAACCCCGCCAGTTCGGCACCGTGGCGGCTGCAGGGCAAAACGCATCATGGCTGGTGGCAAAATCCGTGGCAGCTCTGGACGCAGGGAGAGAACCGAAAAATGGTCTGCCAGCTTGCCGGAACGCCGGACGAGAACGCCTCGCCCCCTGACCTCGCGGCCAGCCGACGCTTCACAACCTGGCTGGAAAAGAGACCCGAGTTCACGCAAAGCGCCCTGTTTTCAGCAGGGCGGGTGACGCAAATACTGGTCTCATTGGCTCAAGAGTATAACGCGACGCTTACAGCAGCTGCGCCAGACGATTGATATCCGACTGTATCGCCCCGGCGGTCACATCGCGACCAGCGCCCGGGCCGCGGATCACCAGCGGGTTATCGCGATACCAGCGGCTCTCAATGGCAAAGACGTTATCACACGGCAGCAGCGCCGCCAGCGGGTGCTCTTCGCGCACCGCTTCCACGCCGACGCGAGCTTTACCGTTGGCGTCAAAACGCGCCACGTAGCGCAGCACCAGCCCCATCTCGCGCGCTGCTTCCAGACGCTGCAGCATCTGGTCGTTCAGCGCTTCACCGTTCTCGAAGAAGTGATCCACCGAACCTTCTTCACAGTGGGCGGGCACCAGCGATTCTACGCGCACCTGATCCGGCTCGATGTCGTAGCCCGCTTCTCGTGCCAGGATCACCAGCTTACGCATGACGTCTTTCCCGGAAAGATCGACGCGCGGGTCCGGTTCCGTCAGCCCCTGCTGCCAGGCCTGATCGACCAGATCAGTAAACGGTACGGTGCCGTCAAACTGCAGGAACAGCCACGAGAGAGTGCCGGAGAAAATACCGCTCAGCGCCAAAATGGTATCGCCGCTATCAATCAAATCGCGCACCGTATGGTTGACCGGCAGACCGGCGCCGACGGTGGCGTTGTACAGCCAGTGGCGCCCGGTTTTCTCGAACGCATCGTGGATCTGGCGATATTTACTGCTGCTACTGGCGCCAGCCAGCTTATTCGCGCTGATAACGTGGAAGCCATGGCTGGCAAAATCGAGGTACTGATCGGCCAGCTGCTCGCTGGCGGTTACATCCAGCACCACTAAATCATCATACGGATGCGCGCGCATCCATAAGAACAACGACTCTTCATCCTGCTCAACGGCCTCATCATTAAAGAAAGCTAGCGCGCGACTGGCGTCTAGCCCTTCATAATTGAGCAGACTGCGGCGGCTATCCACGACGCCGGCAAGGATGAATTCAAACCCGGTGCGGGCGGAAAGCGTGGTCTGCTCGCGAGCAAACAGCTCCAGCCAGCGGGAACCAATGTTGCCTTTACCAAACAGTATCAGACCAATGCGTTTTTCCGCGCGGAACAGCGACTGATGCAGGCCCTGGATAAGGCTTTCTGTCGGCCCGGCGCGCAGCACCGCGACCAGGCTAATCCCCTCTTCTGATTGCCAGGTGAACTCTACCGGCTGGCCTTTTAGCTGCTGCCAGAAGCGGTGGCAGTGCAGCGGGTTACGGGTCACGCCAGCGCCGACCATCGCCACCAGCGCCAGCTTCTGACGCAGGCGCAGCTCGCCCGGCAACCCCGCTTCGTCGAGCAGCTTCAGGGCGCTGTCGGCGACTTCAGAGGTGTAGCAGAACTGCAGCAGCTTACGGTCGGCATGTACGCCAACCGCCAGCGGGCGCAGCTGAGCGCGTTTTAAAATCGCGTCCAGCTCTTTATGCGCCAGTTTGAAATCCTGGCCGCCGGGCACCTGGAACTCAATCAGGCAGACATCATCATGGCTGGTAACGATTCGCGCGCCGGTACCGGAAGCCAGTACGCGTTCGATGCGCGTAGAGCCCTGATCCGGGGTGTAGCTACAGCGTAATTGTAAATCGATATCGCTGCCGGAAACCGGCTGCAGCGTACGGGCGTGCAGTACCGGAGCCGCCAGACGGGCCAGTTCGCTGGCTTCATCAAGACGCAGCAGCGGTAACAGGCAAGCATCTTTCACTTTGCGCGGATCCGCGCTGTAGACCCCGGCCACGTCGCTCCAGATAGTGACGCGGGACGCCCCGGCCAGCGCGCCGATCTGGGTGGCGGAATAGTCGGAACCGTTACGCCCGAGCAGTACGGTTTCCCCGGCGTTGTTACGTGAGATAAAGCCGGTTACAACCAGGCGTTTATTCGGATGCTGCGCTATCAGCTGCTGCAAAAGCGGGTAGGATAAACCTTCATCCACCTGCGGCTGTGGGGAGCGCTCGGCGCGTAAGAAGCTACGCGCATCCAGCCAGGCGGCTTCTACGCCCAGGTGATTCAACACCGCCGCCATCAGGCGGGCCGACCAGATTTCGCCGTGGCCGACGACTTCGGCATAGACCGCGTCCGTTACGCCGCCATCAAGCAGCCCGGCAAGGCGTTCAAGATCCAGAATAAACGTGGCGATTAGCGCGTCGGCAGCGTCCGGAGCAAGCAGTCCGGAAATCAGCTCCATCTGATAACGACGAAGCGATTGTTGCACCTGATGCGCAGAGAGGCGATCGGTCTGGCTGAGCTTCAGCCAGCTGATCAACTGGTTGGTGGTACTGCCGGCGGCGGAGACGACCATCATATCGCCCGCCTGCGAATACTCCGTCATGATACCCGCGACGCGCAGGTAACATTTCGCATCCGCTAAACTACTCCCACCAAATTTGTGCAGCTGACGACCCTTCGCCCCTGCCTGCGCAATCACACTCATCTTTATTCCTCGTTTGCTGCCCGGAAGCCATTTTCCAGGTCGGCAATTAAATCTTCACCATCTTCAATACCGGTCGAAATACGCAGAAGCGTTTCTGAGATCCCGGCGGCCGCACGCGCTTCAGGCGCCATGCCCGCATGGGTCATCGTCGCGGCGTGAGAAATCAGGCTTTCCACGCCGCCCAGCGATTCCGCCAGCGTAAATAGCGATAACCCGCTCAGGAAACGACGCAGCGTCTGCTCATCGCCATCCAGCTCGAAGCTTAACATCGCCCCAAAGCCTTTTTGCTGACGCGCCGCAATCTCATGCCCCTGGTTTTCCGGCAGGGACGGATGGTACAGTTTTTTCACCAGCGGCTGGGTTTTCAGGTAGTCGACAATCGCCAGCGCGTTGCGCTGCGCCACTTCCATACGCGGAGAAAGCGTACGTAAACCGCGCAGCAGCAAATAGCTATCAAACGCCCCGCCGGTGACGCCGATATTATTCGCCCACCATGCCAGTTCGGTGACGGTCGCCGGATCTTTGGCGATAACCACCCCGGCCACCACATCAGAATGACCGTTCAAATATTTGGTGCATGAATGCAACACCAGATCGGCGCCCAGCGCCAGCGGATTCTGCAAAGCCGGGCTCAGGAAGGTGTTATCAACCACGCTGACCGCTCCAGCCTCACGCGCCAGACCGCAGATTTTCGCAATATCCACAACTCTCAGCAATGGATTACTTGGGCTTTCGACCAGAACCAGCTTCGGTTTTTCCGCCAGTGCGGCGCGCAGCGCCTGTTCGTCATTCTGATCGACAAACAGCACGCGATAGCAGCCACGCTTCGCCAGGCTATCAAACAGACGGTAGCTGCCACCGTAGCAGTCGTGAGGCGCCACCAGCAGATCGCCCGGTTTCAGGAAGACGGTAGTCACCAGCAGAATTGCCGACATCCCGGTATTCGTCAGGACCGCCCCTGCGCCGCCCTCCAGTTCCGCCAGCGCGCGCTGCACGACATCACGTGTCGGATTACCGCGACGAGAGTAGTCGTGGGCGCGCGGTTCGTTAAATCCGGTGAAGTTATAGGTGCTGGAGAGATGAATGGGCGGGACAACGCAACCGTACTGCTCGTCGTCATTTAAACCGCTACGCACTGCGATGGTGGCCTGTTTACGCGTCATGTTGGGGAGTTCCTGGCTGAGTCGGTGAAAAGTCAGGTGTCAGAGTAATCATTGTTATAATAGACGTCAATACATCTGGACATCTAAACTTCTTTGCGTATAGATTGAGCAAACCGGAAATAGCCGTTAAAATTATATGCATTAGCGCACATCCGTGGCGGCTTGTTTGGTGTCAGACGCGCCCCTCTACGGTAAACTACGCGCAATTATGGCCGGGACTCACGTTCAGGCCCTTAACTAATGAATAGAGGATTAAAGGTAACTCATGGCTGAATGGAGCGGCGAATATATCAGCCCATACGCTGAGCACGGTAAGAAGAGTGAACAAGTAAAGAAAATTACGGTTTCCATTCCTCTGAAGGTGTTAAAAATCCTCACCGATGAACGCACGCGTCGTCAGGTGAACAACCTGCGTCACGCGACTAACAGCGAACTGCTGTGCGAAGCGTTCCTGCATGCCTTTACCGGTCAACCGTTGCCTAACGATGAAGACCTGCGTAAAGAGCGCAGCGATGAAATCCCGGAAGCGGCAAAAGAGATTATGCGCGAACTGGGCATCGACCCGGATACGTGGGAATACTAAAATCACTCAGGGCGGCGGGGCAAACCAGCCGCTCTTTTTAGTTGGATAACAAGGATGTTATGCCATGAAATACTGCGTACTGGCGCTGAGCCTGGCGTCGGCCTTTCCGGCGCACGCCTGGGTGCCGCAAACCGGCGATATCGTTTTTCAAATCTCCCGCTCATCGCAAAGCAAAGCCATTCAGCTGGCGACCCATTCCGCTTACAGCCACACCGGTATGGTGGTGATCCGTAATAAAAAACCTTACGTCTTTGAAGCCATCGGGCCCGTGGTTTACACGCCGCTGCAAAAGCTGAGCGAGTTCGACCTCGGATCGCCGCTCGTTCGTGCCAGACTCAGAGAGCGTTACGGTCAGGCGATCCCGATGGACGAAACCGTCATCTCGCCGCAGGCGCTATTTGACGCGCCGCAGCTGGGAACCGTTGAAAAAACTGGCCTCTGTTCCCGAGGTAATTGATCGTGAAAAATCTGCTTGTTGCCTGGATAGTCCTCCTGCTTTACGGCTGCGCCACCTATCCTCAGGCCATCAAACCGATGCCAGAAAAACCGTCGTCCGGGCCAGAAATCTATCTCGTCAATCACGGCTGGCACACCGGGATTATCCTGGCCGCCAATGACGTGAACAAAATTCTGCCGCAGCTTAACGTACGCTTTCCTCAGCGGGAACAGTGGTATGAGATCGGCTGGGGCGATAAAGGTTTTTATCAATCGCAGGAGATAACCACCCGACTTACGCTGCAGGCTATGTTCTGGTCATCCGGCGCGGTAATGCACGTAGTCGCCTTTTCAGGAGCGCCCGAAAGCTATTTTTCCGCAAGCGCAATGACGGCATTAAGCCTTACCCCGGGCCAGAATAATAGCCTGCTGCGCTACATCGGTCGCAGCTTTGCCCGTAATGAACGAGGGGAGCTGATACCGTTGAAAAAAGGGATCTACGGCGACAGCCAGTTTTACGCAGCAAACGGCCGCTACGGGATATTTAATACCTGTAATAAATGGACGGCAAAGGGACTGGAAAGCGCGGGAATGGCCATGAACACTTCGTTAAAACTGACGGCGGGAAGCGTGATGAAGGCGGTAGAAGAGAATAAAAGCTGTCTGAATCGATACTGCTATCCTCTGTAAAGCAGAGACAAAAAAGCCGCCCTGAGGCGGCTTCTTCAGCAAATTACTTGCTGGTACCCGGTACGCTGAAACGCTTGTTAAAGCGGTCAACACGACCACCGGTAGCAACATCACGCTGTTTGCCAGTGTAGAACGGGTGGCATTTACCGCACACGTCGAGGTTCAGGTCGTGACCTACGGTAGAACGGATTTTCATGACGTTACCGCAAGAGCAGGAAGCAGTAACTTCTTCGTATTTCGGATGAATATCTTTTTTCATGGGAGAACCTCAGTTAAGGCCGCGTCGCTCTTCCAGCCCTAACGCCAGACACCACGCGATGTTAATAATTCCCGGAGCGATTACACTACCGGGTAATAGATTTTGATGCTGCACGAAGCACATCAAAGGCGGCGAATCATACAGAATTTGACCAGCATATGCAAACTGATCCGCGAGCCCTTATCACAATGTGTATACTAACCCGCCAGATTTCAAGTCAGGAAGATTAAATGCCCGTCGCTCATGTTGCCCTGCCCGTTCCGCTGCCCCGCACTTTTGACTATTTGCTGCCTGAAGGTATGCCGGTCAAAGCGGGCTGTCGCGTGCGCGTTCCGTTCGGCAAGCAGGAGCGGATAGGTATCGTGACGGCTGTCAGCGAACGCAGCGAGCTGCCGCTTGACGAACTCAAGCCGGTGGCCGAAGTTCTTGATGCCGAGCCGGTCTTCTCCTCTTCGGTCTGGCGGCTGCTGCTGTGGGCGGCGGACTATTACCACCACCCCATCGGCGATGTACTGTTTCACGCGCTACCGATCATGCTGCGCCAGGGGAAACCCGCCAGCGCGGCGCCAATGTGGTACTGGTTTGCCACCGAACAGGGGCAAGCGGTTGATATCAACAGCCTTAAGCGCTCGCGCAAACAGCAGCAGGCGCTGGCGGCGCTGCGTCAGGGAAAAATCTGGCGCCATCAGGTTGCCGAACTGGAATTTAACGATGCCGCGCTGCAGGCGCTGCGGGGTAAAGGCCTTGCCGAACTCGCCAGCGAAGCGCCCGCTATCACCGACTGGCGAACAGGCTTCTCGGTGCCCGGAGAGCGCCTGCGGCTTAATACCGAACAGGCCACCGCCGTTGGCGCGATTCATAGCGCCTCGGACCGTTTTTCCGCCTGGCTGCTGGCCGGGATCACCGGCTCCGGCAAAACGGAAGTTTATCTGAGCGTCCTTGAAAACGTGCTGTCGCAGGGGCGCCAGGCGCTGGTAATGGTGCCGGAAATCGGCCTGACGCCGCAGACAATCGCCCGTTTCCGCCACCGTTTTAACGCCCCGGTAGAGGTCCTGCACTCCGGGCTGAACGACAGCGAGCGCCTCTCCGCGTGGCTAAAAGCCAAAAACGGCGAAGCGGCGATTGTGATTGGAACCCGCTCGTCGCTATTTACCCCTTTTAAAGACCTCGGGGTAATCGTGATCGATGAAGAGCACGACAGCTCTTACAAACAGCAGGAGGGCTGGCGCTACCATGCGCGCGATCTGGCGGTCTGGCGCGCCCACAGCGAGCAAATCCCGATCATCCTGGGCACGGCAACCCCGGCGCTGGAAACGCTTCATAACGTCCGCCAGGGCAAGTATCGCCAGCTCAAGCTGACCAGGCGCGCGGGAAATGCGCGGCCGGCTCAACAGCATGTCCTGGATTTAAAAGGCCAGCAGCTGCAGGCCGGGCTGTCCCCGGCGCTGATTAGCCGCATGCGCCAGCATCTGCAGGCCGATAACCAGGTCATTCTGTTTTTGAACCGCCGCGGATTCGCGCCGGCGCTATTGTGCCACGACTGCGGCTGGATAGCAGAGTGCCCGCGCTGCGACAGCTACTACACGCTGCATCAGGCTCAGCATCATCTGCGCTGCCACCACTGCGACAGCCAGCGCCCGATCCCGCGCCAGTGCCCCTCCTGCGGCTCTACGCATCTGGTGCCGGTAGGTTTGGGCACTGAGCAGCTTGAACAGGCGCTGGGACCGCTGTTCCCCGATATCCCGATTTCCCGTATCGACAGAGATACCACCAGCCGCAAAGGCGCGCTTGAGCAATATCTTGCCGATGTTAATCGCGGCGGCGCGCGCATTCTTATCGGCACACAGATGCTGGCGAAGGGTCACCACTTCCCGGATGTCACCCTGGTTTCCCTGCTGGACGTTGACGGTGCGCTGTTCTCCGCCGATTTCCGCTCGGCGGAGCGCTTCGCTCAGCTTTATACCCAGGTATCGGGCCGCGCAGGCCGTGCCGGCAAACAGGGAGAGGTGATCCTGCAGACCCATCATCCTGAGCATCCGCTGCTGCAAACGCTCCTCTATAAAGGATACGACGCGTTTGCTGAGCAGGCGCTGGCGGAGCGGCAAAGCATGCAGCTGCCGCCGTGGACCAGCCACGTGCTGATTCGCGCCGAAGACCATAACAATCAGCAGGCGCCGCTCTTTTTACAGCAGTTGCGGAATTTACTGCAGGCCAGCCCGCTGGCGGATAACAAGCTCTGGGTGCTCGGTCCGGTTCCGGCGCTGGCGCCAAAGCGCGGAGGCCGCTGGCGCTGGCAAATACTCCTGCAGCATCCGTCGCGTAGTCAGCTACAGCATATCGTCAGCGGGACGCTGGCGTTGATCAACACGCTGCCGGAAGCGCGAAAAGTGAAATGGGTTCTGGATGTCGATCCTATTGAAGGTTAAGGCTTCTGTTGCGAGGCGGATCGAAAAATTCAACCACCATCACGTTTTTCATGAAAATTCTGTAACTCTCTGGATGTACTATCTGTTAAAAATGTGGCTGATGTCAGAACGCCAGGGATGTGTCTGCGCAAGCCAGCGAGGAGAAAACAGGTGAAGCCCAAAAAACAGATCGTTGCCGCCACCATGAAAGACGTCGCCCAGAAGGCAAACGTCTCCACGGCAACCGTATCCCGAGCGTTAATGAACCCGGATAAGGTTTCGCAGAGCACGCGCAACCGGGTTGAACAGGCCGCGCTTGAAGTCGGCTATTTACCGCAATCGCTCGGGCGCAACATGAAACGCAACGAGTCGCGCACCATTCTGGTGATAGTGCCGGATATCTGCGATCCCTTCTTTAGCGAGATTATTCGCGGCATTGAAGTCACCGCGGCGGAGCAAGAGTATCTGGTACTGATTGGCGATTGCGCCCATCAGAATCGTCAGGAAAAGACCTTTATTGACCTGATTATTACCAAGCAGATCGACGGCATGCTGCTGCTGGGCTCTCGTCTGCCCTTCGATGCGGGCGTAGAAGAACAGCGCAACCTGCCGCCGATGGTCATGGCCAATGAATTCGCTCCCGAGCTGGAACTGCCGACGGTGCATATCGACAACCTCACCGCCGCGTTCAACGCCGTTAACTATCTGCACGAACTGGGGCATCGCCGCATTGGCTGTATCGCCGGTCCGGAAGAGATGCCGTTATGCCATTACCGCCTGCAGGGCTATGTCCAGGCGCTACGCCGGAGCGGAATAACCGTCGATCCGCACTATATCGCCCGCGGTAATTTTACCTATGAAGCCGGCGCCAACGCCCTGGAGCAGTTGCTGACGCTCCCGGAACCACCGACGGCGATTTTCTGCCATAGCGATATCATGGCGCTGGGCGCATTATCGCTGGCGAAGCGTCGCGGCCTGAAAGTTCCTGAAGATCTGTCTATTATTGGTTTTGATAACATCTCTTTATCTGAATTTTGCGATCCGCCATTGACGACGGTCTCGCAACCACGTTTTGATATTGGCCGCGAAGCGATGCTACTTTTACTGGATCAACTGCACGGCCACAGCGTCAGCAGCGGGTCACGATTGCTCGACTGCGAGCTTATCGTTCGCGGCAGTACGCGCAAAATCCGAACATAATCTTCAGGCTTTCGGGCCTGCTCTTCTGGTCAAAGGCCCGCCGCTTAAGTAACATGGCGGGCTGACGAACGAATATAAGACAGCGAAACGATAGTGGCACAACGAGATTATGTACGCCGCAGCCAACCGGCTTCTTCGCGGCGCAAAAAGAGCAACTCCCGAAGCTCAAGGAACAAGCAAGGCGGCCTTTCGGCGGTTTCACCTGCTATGGTGGCGATCGCCGCGGCGGTGCTGGTGGCCTTTATCGGTGGACTGTACTTCATCACGCACCACAAGAAAGAAGAAGCTGAAGCGCTGCAGAATCGCCAGGCGGCGGGCAATGGCTTGCCGCCGAAACCCGAAGAACGCTGGCGCTATATTAAAGAGCTGGAGAGTCGCCAGCCCGGCGTCCGCGCGCCTACGGAACCCACGGCAGGCGGTGAAGTCATGAAACCGGAGCAGCTGACGGACGAGCAGCGCCAGCTGTTAGCGCAAATGCAGGCTGATATGCGTCAGCAGCCTACGCAGCTGACCGAGGTGCCGTGGAATGAACAAACCCCGGCGCAGCGCCAGCAAACCCTACAGCGTCAGCGTTTAGCGCAACAGCAGGTGCAGCAACAGCAGGTGCAGCAACAGCAGTTAGCGCAGGCCCAGACGCAGGTACAGCAACCGCGTACGCAGCCTCGGGCCGTCGAGCAGGCCAAACCGGTACAGCAGCAGCCGAAGCAAACGGCATCGAATCAGCAGCCGTATCAGGATCTGCTGCAAACGCCGGCGCATACCAGCACCGCCCAGCCAAAAACGCAGGCCGCCGCGCCGGTAACCCGCGTTGAAGAAGCGCCTAAAACCGCTACCGCGGAGAAAAAAGACGATCGCAGCTGGATGATCCAGTGCGGGTCCTTTAAAGGCGCAGAGCAGGCGGAGACCGTTCGCGCGCAGCTGGCGTTTGAAGGCTTCGCCTCGCATATCACCACCAATAACGGCTGGAACCGCGTAGTGATTGGGCCGCTGAAGGGCAAAGAAAACGCCAGCAATATGATTGAACGGCTGAAGATGGCCGGACACGCAAACTGCATTCGTCTCGCCGCCAGGGGTTGAAACCCTTAAAAACCCCCCCATCTATAATTGCATTCTGCCCCGCGTAAACCGCGGGGCCCCTATTCCGCTTTTGCAACCAAGGGGTCTGCTCGTGACTACAATTGTAAGTGTTCGCCGTAATGGCCATGTCGTTATTGCCGGTGATGGCCAGGCTACGCTGGGCAACACCGTAATGAAAGGCAACGTGAAAAAAGTGCGCCGCCTGTACAACGACAAAGTGATCGCCGGCTTTGCGGGCGGCACCGCTGACGCCTTCACGCTGTTCGAACTGTTTGAACGTAAGCTGGAAATGCATCAGGGCCATCTGGTGAAAGCCGCCGTTGAGCTGGCGAAAGACTGGCGTACAGACCGCATGCTGCGCAAGCTGGAAGCCTTGCTGGCTGTGGCTGACGAAAACGCATCCCTCATCATCACCGGTAACGGTGACGTGGTGCAGCCAGAAAATGATTTGATTGCTATCGGCTCCGGCGGTCCTTACGCCCAGGCCGCGGCTCGCGCCCTGCTGGAAAATACCGATATGGGCGCACGCGATATCGCAGAGAAAGCGTTGAATATTGCAGGTGATATCTGCATTTATACCAACCACTTCCATACCATCGAAGAATTACCGTCTAAAGCGTAAGGATCTCCCATGTCTGAAATGACCCCACGCGAAATTGTCAGCGAACTGGACAAACACATTATCGGCCAGGACGCAGCCAAGCGCTCCGTCGCCATCGCTCTGCGTAACCGCTGGCGTCGTATGCAGCTCAACGAAGAGCTGCGTCACGAAGTCACGCCAAAAAACATTCTGATGATCGGTCCGACCGGCGTCGGTAAAACAGAAATCGCCCGTCGTCTGGCAAAGCTCGCCAACGCGCCGTTCATCAAGGTGGAAGCAACTAAATTCACCGAAGTGGGCTATGTTGGTAAGGAAGTGGACTCGATTATCCGCGATCTGACCGATGCGGCGATCAAAATGGTACGCATGCAGTCCATCGATAAAAACCGCTACCGTGCCGAAGAGCTGGCGGAAGAGCGCATCCTCGACGTGCTGATCCCACCGGCGAAAAACAACTGGGGCCAGGCTGAACAGCCTCAGGAACCCTCCGCCGCGCGCCAGTCTTTCCGTAAAAAACTGCGCGAAGGGCAGCTCGACGACAAAGAGATTGAGATCGACCTCGCCGCCGCGCCGATGGGCGTAGAAATCATGTCCCCTCCGGGCATGGAAGAGATGACCAGCCAGCTGCAGTCGATGTTCCAGAACCTGGGCGGACAGAAGCAAAAGCCGCGTAAGCTGAAAATCAAAGACGCGATGAAGCTGCTGATCGAAGAAGAAGCGGCTAAGCTGGTCAATCCGGAAGAGCTGAAGCAGGATGCCATCGACGCCGTTGAACAGCACGGTATCGTGTTTATCGATGAGATCGACAAAATTTGTAAGCGCGGCGGCAACTCGTCCGGTCCTGATGTCTCTCGTGAAGGCGTACAGCGCGATCTGCTGCCGCTGGTTGAAGGCTGCACCGTTTCCACCAAGCACGGCATGGTGAAAACCGATCACATCCTGTTTATCGCCTCCGGCGCGTTCCAGGTAGCCAGCCCATCCGACCTGATTCCTGAACTACAGGGTCGTCTGCCGATTCGCGTTGAGCTGAAAGCGCTGACCACCCACGACTTCGAACGTATTCTGACCGAGCCGAACGCGTCCATCACCGTACAGTATAAAGCGCTGATGGCCACCGAAGGCGTCAATATCGAATTCACGGATGACGGCATCAAGCGTATCGCGCAGGCTGCCTGGCAGGTCAACGAAACCACCGAGAACATCGGCGCGCGTCGCCTGCATACCGTCCTGGAGCGTCTGATCGAAGATATCTCCTACGATGCCAGCGAAATGAATGGCCAAACCGTCACCATTGATGCGGAATATGTCGGTAAGCATCTGGATGTTCTGGTGGCAGATGAAGATCTGAGTCGTTTTATCTTATAATCCGGTTCAATATATTTTCATCACTATAGATGGGGCTATAGATACCCTAAATAATTCGAGTTGTCGCAAGGCGGCCTTTGGCTGAGTGCCCTCATTTTTCCCGGCAGTGTACCTGAGTACATGGCTGGGTTGAATGAGCGTAGCCAACGCACCTGCAGCTTGACGTATCAAGGGTAGAGCCCCATTTTTTATTGGCCGGGACTTATGACCGAACACGCTATCACTCGCACTCAGGCCTGGCTGGAAAGCCTGCGCCCCAAAACGTTGCCTCTGGCCTTTGCCGCCATTATTGTCGGCTCCGCTCTGGCCTGGCATCAGGGAAGTTTCGATCCCTGGGTTGCCCTGCTGGCAATCATTACCGCCGGTTTACTGCAAATCCTCTCCAATCTGGCCAATGATTATGGCGACGCGGTAAAAGGCAGCGATAAGCCCGACCGTATCGGCCCCCTTCGCGGCATGCAGAAAGGGGCAATTACCCAAGCGCAGATGAAACGCGCGTTGATACTCACCGTAGCGCTGATTTGCCTTTCTGGCCTGGCGCTGCTATTCCTGGCCTGGCAAACCATGGCCGATTTTATCGGTTTTATGGTGCTTGGCGGACTCTCAATCGTTGCTGCAATTACCTATACCGTCGGCACCCGTCCTTACGGCTACATCGGCCTTGGCGACATTTCAGTGCTGATTTTCTTCGGCTGGCTGAGCGTCGTGGGAAGCTGGTATCTTCAGGCGCACAGCGTGGAAGCGGTCATTTTCTTACCCGCCACGGCCTGCGGTTTGCTGGCGACGGCGGTGCTAAATATTAACAATCTGCGTGATATCGACAGCGATCGTGAAAACGGTAAAAACACCCTTGCGGTACGCCTCGGGCCGGTTAACGCTCGTCGCTATCATGCCTGCCTGCTGCTTGGCGCGCTGCTATGCCTGGCGCTGTTTAATCTGATCTCACTGCATAATCCGTGGGGCTGGCTGTTCCTGCTGGCCACCCCGCTGCTGGTTAAGCAGGCGCGTTATGTCATGCGCGAGCGCGATCCGGTCGCCATGCGCCCAATGCTGGAAAGAACCGTAAAAGGCGCCCTGTTAACCAACCTGCTGTTTGTTATCGGGATTATTTGCAGCCGACTCGCGGCTTAACTGACAAATATCAATTAACAATTGATGATTTTGCCAACAGCACGATTCACGAGATATACTGAAAATTCTCGCAGCAACTGAACGTTAAGCCTATGAAATACGATACTTCCGAGCTTTGTGACATCTACCAGGAAGATGTCAACGTCGTGGAACCTCTGTTCTCCAACTTTGGGGGGCGCTCGTCGTTTGGTGGACAAATCATCACGGTAAAATGTTTCGAGGATAACGGGTTGCTCTACGATATGCTCGAACAGAACGGCCGTGGCCATGTCCTGTTAGTTGACGGTGGTGGTTCCGTTCGGCGCGCATTGATTGACGCTGACCTGGCGCGTCTGGCCGTACAAAACGAGTGGGAAGGGCTGGTCGTCTATGGCGCAGTGCGTCAGGTTGACGACCTGGAAGATCTGGATATCGGTATCCAGGCGCTGGCCGCCATTCCCGTTGGCGCTGCAGGGGAAGGCATCGGCGAAAGCGACGTTCGCGTCAACTTCGGCGGCGTCACCTTCTTTTCCGGCGACCATCTCTACGCCGATAACACCGGGATCATCCTTTCGGAGGATGCTCTGGATATCGAGTAGCGTGTCCCGCCCATAAAAAAGGCCTTCTCTCTGAGAAGGCCTTTTTGTTTTGCGTCTGAGCTTAGTACAGCTTCTTAGCGCAATCCAGCCAGTCGCTTTTAAACGGACGCTTCATGTTTTCGATAGCGTCGATGATGTCGTGGTGAACCAGCTTCTCGTTCTGAATACCGACGCAACGGCCGCCGAATCCCTGCAGCAGCAGGTCAATCGCGTACGCGCCCATGCGGGATGCCAGAATACGGTCATAAGGAACCGGGGAGCCGCCGCGCTGAATGTGGCCCAGTACGGTTGCGCGAGTTTCACGGCCGGTCTCTTTCTCAATATAGTGAGCCAGCTCGTCGACGTCGCACATATGCTCGGTGATCGCCACAATCGCGTGTTTTTTGCCTTTCGCGATACCCGCCTTGATTTCAGCAACCAGATCGTCGCGAGTGTACTCAACCTCAGGAACCATGATGAATTCGCAGCCGCCAGAGATGGCTGCCGCCAGGGTCAGGTCGCCGCAGTAACGGCCCATCACTTCAACAACGGAAATACGCTGGTGAGAGGAGGAAGTATCACGCAGGCGGTCAATAGCCTCAACCACGGTGCTCAGAGCGGTAAAGAAACCGATGGTGTAGTCGGTGCCTTTAATATCGTTGTCGATGGTGCCCGGCAGACCGATGCAAGGGAAGCCCATCTCAGTCAGGCGTACGGCGCCCATATAAGAACCGTCACCGCCGATGACTACCAGCGCATCGAGGCCGCGCTTTCTCATATTTTCAATCGCGACGGCGCGAATATGTTCTTCGCGGAATTCTGGAAAACGCGCCGAACCCAGGAAGGTGCCGCCGCGGTTGATCATATCGGAAACGCTGTAGCGGTCGAGCTGAACCATGCGATCTTCATACAGGCCGAGGTAACCGTCATAGATTCCAAAAACTTCCAGACCTTCCGTTAATGCCGCGCGCACAACGCCACGAATTGCTGCGTTCATGCCCGGCGCATCACCGCCACTTGTCAACACACCGATTTTCTTAATCATGACTACCTCTGAACTTAGGAAGCAAAAAATAATCCTGTTGCCTGAAGCGCCCCTCACCAGGAGTGCACAACGATAATTGCAATAGTATATCAAACGCTTCTGGCTGAATTGATTCAGGTCAGACCAAATGGCGGTAATTTATACAAATAATGCCGATCCGCCCCACATTTTTACATCGAGTTTACAGATAACAACTTAAAGATCATAAAACACCCTGCTGCGCTAACGGCACCACCGAACAGGGGTCCTGGTGGATAATCACATCGGAACCCGGGAATCGGAGCAACAGCGCCTGCTCCACCTGGTCGGCAATCACATGTGCCTGAACCAGCGGGAGATTATCTTCCATTTCCAAATGAATCTGAATAAAGCGAGTCGGCCCTGACTGCCGCGTACGTAGATCGTGCGCCCCGCTGACGCCTGGCCATGCGGTCACGATATTGATAATTTCCTGGCGTTCCTCATCAGGTAACGCGCGGTCTAATAACGACTGAACGGCGTCATAACCCATGCGCAGCGCGCTATATAAAATATAGACGCCTATACCTAATGCAAACAGCGCATCAGCACGATGCCAGCCGTACCATGAGAGAGCCAGCGCCACCAGAATTGCGCCGTTCATCATAACATCAGACTGATAATGAAGCATATCCGCCCGCACCGCCTGACTTTGCGTTTTTCTCACTACCCAGCGCTGAAAGGTCACCAGCACCAGCGTGCTTATCAGCGCAACCAGCGTCACTACCATCCCGACACCCGCCGCGTTCATCGGCTCAGGCCGCACGAGATGCTGGATACCAGTCAAGAACAGAAACAGTGCCGATCCGGAAATAAACATGCTTTGCGCCAGCGCGGCCAGCGATTCCGCCTTGCCGTGACCAAAGGTATGTTCTTCATCGGCGGGTTGCAGCGAATAACGCACCACCAGCAGGTTGGTTAACGAGGCGGCGATATCCACCAGCGAATCAACCAGCGCCGCCAGAATACTCACTGAGCCGGTATACCACCACGCAAAAATCTTAATTAAAAGTAACGCAGAGGCCATCACCGTCGCCGCAATCGCCGCGCGACTCACCAGCTGCCCATAGGATTGATTCATAAACGCTCCTTACTTCGCGATGCGCTTAGTATAACCCGATAATTTACCGCGACGGGGAGCCGGGAAGAGGCTGAATAACAGGCAAAAAAAACCCCCACATCATGTGGGGGAAGACAGGGATGGTGTTAATCCATGCCCATCTATCATATTGTTTTAAATGGATTTTTAACAAACCCCGTCCACAAGGCGTCCACGTCGTCCAAGCCCGCGAAAGCGGGCTTTATCATTTTCCTTTGAATTTGCTCTGCAAATAATCAACAAGATATTCAATTAACTTGCTGACAGGGGTCGCTATCTGAGTAAGGGTGTTATTTTTTTCTTCTGACTCCTCCTCCCTGAACAGCGCTTTCATGAGAGCTATCGCAAGCGTCAATCCCACGCCAAGGATAAAGGCAATTAGAGTGATCATCGGGCTTAAGGAGAGCCAGTTTGTCGTTTCCAGAAATTTAGAAATTAATCCGTTTCTCTGTTCCATTGCCATTGCATTCAGCTCTTTTGCTGTTTCGCGGGCATGATAGAGGCTTTCCGGCGGCGCTGGTCTGGCCTCCAGAACAAACTCACTGATATTTTTCGGGGAGGATTCATTAACAACCTGAAGCATGGCTGTTTTTACCTCCTGCTTGGTCTCAAGCATACTGGACGTTATAAAGTAGGACATCACAGCACCGAGCCCCAAAAACAAAGCACTGGCACCCACAACGAACATAAATAGCCACCTGCGCATTTTGCGGCGATCTTCGTGATTTTCAGCCCTGTATTGAACGACCGCACTACTTTCTGGAAGATTCGCTAACGGAAATGAAGGGTCGAGAGGGCCAGAAGTCGGATTGCCAGAGGGTATTTGCGATCCGTCTCCATTGAAAGGAGGTCTAGGCTCAGATGTTGAGTTGTTCGTGGAAGGGTCTTGCGTATTATTCGGGTTATCTTCAGACATAAAAAAAGCCACCAAATCAATCGGGTGGCTTTATTCTAGAGCGATTTTCAAACAGATGCTACCTGGCAGTTATCAGCTCATGTATCCCAGGTTCTTAACTCGCCAGTACATGGCTTCCTCAGACACACCGAATTGACTCGCCAATACCGGAATTGAATAAATTTTATCTCTATTAATAATCATAGAGATAGCTTCTCTTGGCATAAGCAATTCAGCTGCGAAACTGTTTGCATCTCTCTCCTCAATGTAGTTTCCGCTGTTCCAGTCCGGGTTAGTGTACTCCCTGAACATCCGTCCATGTTGGGTATGACCCAAAACATGGTGGCCCAACTCATGAGCCAGCGTAAACCTGATTCTATTGTGTGAATCTTGAGGATTGTAAGAAATCACATAACGGCCGTTAACAATTTCAGCAGAGCCCGACTGGTTGGCATTGTTACCATCAGGCACTAACGGCATCACTTGAATTCCCATTTGATGGGCTATCATATCTGGTCGCACAGGCAAGCGACCATCCCAATGGGAATTAAGCACAGCATTCACTGCGTTAACATCCATCGTTCAGCCTCCCTTGTCGGCATAAATTTTGATTTAAGACAGTAGAAACCCGTTCCATGGCAGAGAATTTTCCATAAATCATCTTCGTAGCAACAGGACTGAGTCAACAGGTATCAGGCTCTTCTATCGACTCACCGACAACTCATTAAGTTTTCAGCGAAATATATATCTATATATTTATACATCCGTATTGGATGCGCCTTATACCACTAAATAACCTCACTTTCAATACTAACATATAGACAAAATGGAAGAAAAACAACCCGGCATCGTTTGTGAAATCAAAGTAAATTTCACTTACAGTGATCTGAGAGCGTGTTATCGAGTAAATGTCAAAATCCGGCGTTTACGCGGCGCCAGAGCTGGCCTCATCCATGCAACAAGTGACTGATATCTCAGTACCGAGATACGTAATCTTTTCATTGAGTAAATTCTTAAATATCTATGTTTTTCAAATAATTATATTTTTTACTCTTCTCTTTATAACCTAACCAGATCGCACGTAAAAATTATTTATCCAGCATTATCAGCACATTAGATAGTCAAAAAATCATTTAATCCTCGCCGTATCTGCAACTATCTGAAAAAACGTGCAAACGTTGAAACATGCGATCGTCTGCCGATCCACAGTCATGGCGCGGCCCGGCCGGGGGTTTTGCACGGCCCGGGCAGTGAAAAAATATCAAGATGTTTAACGCGCAGGCGTGGTGGGCGTGTGAATTTTACGTCGCCGGATTTTTACGTGATCAAATTACGCCGGATTGCGGACAGGGGGCGCGCATAGCGCCCACAGGAGGCGCGCAGGTGGTTAACGGGAGGTATTCAGCAAGAAAACCGCAAGCGACTCAGAATGGCGCTGGCGGCGTTTACGTGCGGGTGGGTTTTTAGTTGTCGCCGATGAGCGGGCCGTATTTTGCTGCCAGTGCGACCGGGCGCTGCGCGTTGCTCTCGATGGCGCCGGCATTTGTTGGCGTGCCGGTATTACTATGCGTGTGCGCAGCCGTCAGGCTGGCCAGCTCCTGCACAATATCGAGTGTGTCGGTCAGGCAGTCCAGGAGATTGACCTTACCGTCGCCGATTGTGACCGTCTCGCCCTGTATCTGCTGCGCTGCCGCAACACTGGAACGAATGCCGGCGATGCGCTCCTGCAGTCGCCCGGCCGCATTGAGTACCACGTCGCCGGCAATATCCTGCTGCAGCTCAGCGCTGCGCAATGAGTATTTGCCTGCGGCGCCGACACTAAAATCGCCATCAGCCAGCTGCAGCACGGCACCGGCCATCAGGCTGACCATCCCGAGCACGGTCGTCGAGTCGGTCGATTTTATCAGCACGCTGCGCGTTACAGTCTCGCGGGTCTCGTGGTCGCTGATCACGCTGCGCGAGCTGCTGCTCTCCTCGATAGACTGGTCGGTTTCACGCTGCCAGCTGCCGGCGGTGGTGATGCGCTGGCTCACGCCAGCACGCTGCTGCTGCAGCTGCTCACCGGGCTTGATTGCCGGCAGCGGCTGGTCATCCTGCAGTGTCTGTCGGATAAATGGCCGGTCTGGCCGGCCGTCGCTGAATGCCACCTCGACGAGCGTACCCTCGCCCGGGAACTGATAGAGACCGCCCTCAGCGCCAGCGAACGGCACCGGCAACGGTACCGCGATGAGCTCCGGCGCCTTGGCGTCGTTTCCGTCAGCATCGAGCAGCTGCAGATTAACCGCATAACGAGGCCGGAACGGGTCGGCCTGGTCTCCCAGTGCGGCGACGTCCGTCGGGCCGGTGACCCGGGCGCGGCGCGGCAGGTGCAGACCGGCGGCGAGCTCAGGGTAGGCCCGGTCAATCTGGCGCTTTTCTGGCGAGTCCCACGCAGGCCGGCCGCTCTCGGTGAGCGGTTGCCAGCGCAGGAACATATCGGCGCCATCAATCTCGACCTGGTGAATTCTGCGGCCGTTAACGATAACCCCGGGCCTGATAGCCGGAATAATGGCCAGCTGTATAGCGCTGCCGCTGCTGCCAGCTTTGATAAAATCCTCGGGAATATCCACCGGCGCGCCTGCGAATCGTGAATCGGCATAGCTGCCAGCGTAGACGGTACCGTCGGCGAGTTGGTACCAGCAGTAATCAGCTATCGAAAACGCGGCGCCCAGGCTATCGAGTAACGCGTACCCACTGCCGGCGGCTTTAAAGTGGGGAATTTTTGTATCGATATAATTTGCGTCCGGTAGCGCGAACGCGATATCAGTCTGCGCCGTGATTGCCGCGCAGACGTCGCGCAGCGTCGGGTGCTGCAGCGATACCGGCCACGTTTTTGCCAGCACGCCAACCAGCTCGCGCACAAAAAGCCGTTTATATCCCTTCTCTGCCGGGCCGCAGCGCTCAACGTAACCCACAAACCAGCGATAGACAGTATCGTTAACGCCGAGATTGAGGCGCACGAGCTGGCCGGTGCAATCTACGTCGCATTCAGCAGTGATAAACCCGCGGCCGCATCCGCCCAGCTCAAGCAACAGGCGGTAATCGGCCACGTGTACGGGTGTGCTCCCTATGTGTAGCGCTACGGTCGGCTTCATTTGTCGCCCTCGCTGTCGTAGGGGCCGATAGCACGGTCAACCCGCTGCAGTACCTTTTCAAACCAGCCCAGCTCGGCCGGTGTATCGGTCGCCGCACTGGTCCCTTGTGCGGTCTGCACTTGCGCTTGCGTCGCACCGCCAGCCTGCGCTTGCGCCCTTTTTTCTGCAGTGCTCACGTATTCTTTCAACGTGAACGTGACTCGATAGGCCATCAGATCGCTTTCTTTTGGGGCGCTGACTTCGCCAGAAAATACCGCCTCACGGAATTTAACCGCCCGGGCAAGATTGTGATTTACGCGATATTTTACGCTTTTGCCGCCGGCGTCTTTTGCCTCGGCAAGGGCGAAAATCTCCGCGAGATGGGCCTCATTGCCGTAATCAATCAGGCCGGTAACCCTGAATTCTTTTGCTTTGACGCCCTGCTCTGAGCTGGCCGCGCTCGATGCCTGGCCGCTCTGGTCTTTATCTGCGATTTTCATCGACAATGTGACCTCAAGGTCTTTGAGGTTTATCGCCTGTCCACTAAGCGCGAGCTCAATATCAGCCATCTTTCAACATCCCTCGCAATGCGGCCAAATCAGCGCCGGCAAATACTACGCACAGCGCGAAAACGTGGTCGGGGTTTGGTACAGAATCGCGCATTTCACTGACGGCGCCGGCGGTGTTTTTGACCGTGGAGACGGTCCATACGTCGACACTTCCAGCCGCTATCTGCTGCAGCTGCTGCTGTGCCGCCGCCAGCAGGCTGGCACGCTGCTGCCCGAACGCCTGCAGCGCGGCGGCTATATCTCCCGAGGCGCAGCTGCCGGCGCTGACAATTGAGCCGGCCGCAGCGGCCGCGCGCATGGTGGATACCGACAACGGCGCCGCAGCCGGCAGACCGCCAGCCCGGGCCGGTATCTGCATGCGAGACTCAGCGAGAGCTATCGCGGTATTTGCCCGGCGGTATACCTCGTTAATCTGCTGCAGGGGGAAAACTGCAGCCGCAGTCGATAGCACATCGGCGAATGCGGCCACCGTCGGCGCTGTAAACAATAGCGCGGTAACATCGAGCGCAGTCGGCGCGCCAGCCAGCCGCGATGCGGCGACCGCGACGGCGTTATCCGGGCTCAGGTATAGCCCGGAATCCTCACGATGACCGGCGCCGGGCGTCCACGGGCTGATTGCAATCGTTGAGCAGATAACGTCCGCAGCGGCCGGGGTGAGTGTCTTTTTCTGCCACATAGAACCCCCTATGCAGTACGGCGCCATACTCTGACAGTGACATATTCATTTGTCACATCTAAGGGTTTATTCGTGGATTCCGTCCGGCCATCCGCATCAATATAGGTCCCATCAGTCAGGGCAAGCGGCCCGCTTTTCTGATTATCGGTGCCGTGCGTGGTGTTAGGGTCCCACACCGTACCCGGCGACCTGTCGCCGGAGCGGTGCCAGTGTGGAGGAAGGTTATCACCTTCAACTTTTACCGAATTGCTGCCGCCTGTGTTCATGGCTGCATCGCTGATACGCAACACACGCCCGTCATAATCTGCGCTCAGATCACGCCACGTCTGCCAGGTGTAACGCGTCCCGGGGTCGCTATCCGAAATAACCGACCGTCCGACCCAAAAAACCGCGTCGATAATTGCGCGAAATACGGGCCCGTCTGGAATATTAAAACCAAGATTTTCGCGGGCCTTTGCCTTGTCCTCTATATCAGAGAGATTATTTTTAGCCTGCAGGAATCGCTCGTCGGCTTCGCCTTTGCTGTGCACATCGAGCGATTCCCGGGCTTTCTTCGCGTCGTCTAAATCTGCGAGGTTATTCGCAACCTGCAGGAATCGCTCGTCGGCCTCACTTTTGTCGTAGACGTCCAGGTCATTGAGCTCCTGCTCGATGCGCTGCAGCGGAAACGGCAAGCGCCGGTCGGTCACGACACCGCCGGCAATAGTGGCTATCCTGGCCACATAATGCTGATAACCCGCCGTGTCGACGTAGTCCTCAAGGCTTGCGCCGGTACGAATCGTAAACGTATGCGACCAGGTGCCGACGGTCGTGCCGGACCAGACTGCATCGACCCAAACCGTCGTGTTTGCCGCTAAGACCGTAGTGGCCTGCGCCAGTAAAACGCGCAACCCGCCGACATAGCCAAGCCCGGGCACCACGGTGGCCACGCCGCCGGCAACCGATACGGCGAACCCGTCACCGTCGAACGCTGCCGGGCCGTAATAGTCAACGCACGCCAGCCGGCGCGCTTCGTCCATGCTGCGCAGTCGTGCGCTATAGTCGATCTGCCACGTTTCCGCTGTTACCGTAATTTGAGATGCCGCCGCAGCCCCGGAAAACTCCATCATGAGATTGCGTGATAGTGTATTGCCCTGGATCCCGGCAGCGGTCTTGATTTTTTGCTGTTCAGCCGTGTGGACAATCATCAACAGGGTGTCTGATTTACTGTCAACCAGGCCGATCCAGTTGTAATGCCAGTTTCCCACGGTTGTATCCAGCACCACCGAGCATACAAAGGCCCGCTCATTGAGCGTGCCAAAGTGAACGATATCGGCGGTGTGCGTAATGAGTCCTTTTGCTGGCAGCTGCTCATCCGGGTTTATCTCTGCATTTTCATCCTGCCCCTCGATCAAGGCAAAAACCATCCTGTCAGGCCTCGCCGGTTTGTTTTCGGCAAGGCGTGCCGCCAGCCAGGGGGAAAATGCGTTGGTGATTACACTCTGAGACATATCGCTACTCCTGAATTGTTACCGCTGGCGAGGGTTCATCATCTGAACTTACGCCGTAAACGTCAGCCAGCCGCGTATAAAAATCATCACTCAGCCTTTTATTTTCAGCGTCAATATCACCATCACCCACATCAATAACCCCCGCGCCCTGAAGCTTTTGCAGGTATTCCAGGAAAAATTCATCGGTCTGGCAAAATCCGATCAGGCTTTTCATTTGATTGAATGTTTTCATAATTTATTCGTTATCCAGTTACCGGGTAAATCTGTGAAATCGTCCAGGCTTGTGCAGTTGTAGAACGCGTAATAATGCGCTGTGACATTTGGCACTTTGCCCATAAACTCCAGGCCTTTGCCCGTAATGGCAGAGCATCCCCTGAATGTGGCCGTCGTGGTGACAATCGTCGAATAACTGCTGAGATTGAATATCGTGCTGACGTTGGTTTTCAGTTGCGGGCAGCCGTCAAACAGGTAGCCGATTGTTGTCGCTGGTACGGTATTCAGCAGACCGGCCCCGACCTCTTCGAGTGCGACACACTCGGCAAACACATTGGTAAAAGTCGTGGCGTTGATACTGGCGACAAAAACACCGGCAGGCACTGAGCGCAGGTTTTTACATCCCCTGAAGGTCTGGCCGTAGGCAGTCACCAGAGGGTTGCCGCTGAACAGGTTTTCCGGTATTTCAACTACGCCGGTATTCTGGAACGTTGCGCCAAATGCTGAGATAAGCGGACACGATGCAAACAGCGACGGCGGAATGTTCACCAGTGCCGTGCAGCCGTAGAACGTAGAACCGGCACTGATCAGCAGGGTGTTATGTTTCAGTAAATCAGCAGGCAATACCGCCAGCGCAGTACAGCCGGAGAACGTCAGCGTCAGGGAAGTCAGGTTGATACAACCCGCAAAGAGATCGGATGGCAACACGGCCAGCGCGGTGCAGTCCTGGAAGGTGCTCCCCATCGCCATCAGAGAGGTCAGATCGCTGAACAGCTTTTCAGGCAGTACGGCAAGGCCTGAGCACTGGTTAAACAGACCGGTGACATTCGTCACTTTGCTGCATCCTGCAAACATATCCCCGGCCAGCGATACCAGCGCCGTGCAGCCCATAAATGTATAGGTCAGGTTAGTCAGAGAACTACAGCCACGGAACGCCCCGGCGCCGATGCTTTTCAAAGATGTACATTGGGTGAATGCATAATAGAACGTCGTGACCAGTGATTTACCTGCAAAGGCCTCTGCTCTGACGGCTGTCAGAGAAGAACAGGCATAGAAAGCCCGGTCAAAGCTCGTTGCCTTATTACAGTCCACAAACGACGGTAGCGCCGTTAATGCTGTGCAACTATTGAAGACGCTGGCAAAGGTAGTTGCACTGACACACCCCTCAAAAATATCATCGCCCACTTCTTCCAGAGCACGGCAATAGTAAAAAGCGGAGGAAAATGTTTGCGCAAGCGCACAGCCAGAAAAAACAGCTTTTCCCGCTTTTACCAGTGAAGAACAGCCGGAAAAAACGGTTCCAAAATGGTTAACCAGGGGTAAATCCTTAAAGAATTCATCAGGCACAGAAAGCAGTTGCGTGCATCCACTGAATGCCCCGCCGAAATGCGTAGCTTCCAGGCAGTTGCGGAACAGGCGCGGCGGTAGCTGCGTCAGCGCCGTGCAGCTCCTGAAAATCGCTGTAAAGACGCCACCAGGCACATCGCTGAATAAATCTGCTGACAATGTTCCCAGCGCACGACATCCATCGAAGGTATAACCGAAGTTATTCCCACTGACACATCCGTCAAAAATACCCGTACCTGTATCGATAAGGGATGTGCATCCCGAAAACGCACTGGTGAAATGCGTCGCAGCAGCACAGCCCCGGAATGTGTTTTTGCCAGCACTGAGCAGCCGCGTGCAGTTCTCAAACACTGAGGTGAACAGCGTCACCTGAGATAATTCGCTGAACAGCCCATCAGGAATAGCAGCCATTGCCGTGCAGCCATAAAACGCCGCTGAAAAATCTGTGACACCAGTAATCCGCGCGAATAAACCTTCTGGTAGTTCAGTCAGCGACGAGCAGCCCCGGAAAATGGAGGTACATTTCTGGATATTTGGCAGATCGTCAAAAGCCCCTGCATGGACCTTGTAAAGGCCGGTTGCGCCACTCGCGAAAGAAACAAGATTGTCCCTTTCTCCCGTCAAAAGAATGATTTCCTGCACGGGGTTCAACGTCACTGAAACGTTACCCACAGTGCGCTGGAAACTGGCGGTTTCCGTGTTTTTAACCGTTATGGTGTATTCCTGCCCCTCTTCCAGTTCACGGGTCGATATAACCCATCCCCAAGAAGCGTTGGCCGGATCAAAGCGGTACTCTCGACTGTCAATGCCGTCACCGTAATCAATGGTGAAATCTTCATCCATATGAGCAAAAAATATTGGTCTGGTTGCGCTGTCGATGTGGGTAACGAATTTAAGAACCGCCACCACAGAGACATTAACCATCGCAGTTAAATTGCCGTCATTGGTCACAATCGTGATTGTTGCATCACCGCGCACTTTGCCAGTTACAACCAGTTGACTGCCTTTAACCACTATTGAAATCTTGCTGTTATCAGAGCAATACACTGAAAAACTGCGGTCTTCCGCGTCTTCCGGGAAAACCTCAACAATTACGATCCCGGAATCGCCGGGAGCCAGTGAAAGCGTTGCTGGGGTGGCCGTCACACTCGTCGGGCGAACAATTGCCCGCGCAGACCAATATTGCGCTTCATTATCAAAGCACCCTCCGTGGATATAAGCCGACTTTTCGTTAAGAACATCGAAAAAATAGCGCCTGCAGGTGCGACCGTACTGCCTGATAATTTTCATCATAAGCGTGTTATCGCGTGCGAGCTGAGCGTCGTTGATACGAATCAGAATCACGTCCCACTCATACTGCAGCTGACGCTCGAGCTGCTGGATCTGGCCAATTTCCAGCCGTTCAAAAATCCGGGCAAAGCCGGCGATGCTGCCAGCGTCCCGTGCGTTAACAAACGCGTATTTGACCCGCAGGCGCAGCAGGTCGAGAGATTCACCCTCAAAGCATTCGATATCGCGCTGATAGGCCAGCAGGGCGAGCAGTTGCTCGTCGCAGGTGTCGACGTCAATCTGCGCCAGCGGAAACGCCAGCCAGCTGGCGACACGTTGCCACCAAGTGCGCGATGCGTGCGCCAGCGTCAGCGGCTCCCCTTTGTTCATCCACACCGGCAGGGTTTCGGTGATGTTCGGGAATTTAATCTCAGCCATAGACCACCACCAGAGAGCCCAGCCGGGGCACGTTCAGGTCGCTGAGAATATCGCCGGTCGAGAACACCACCGACTCAACGTCAGCAAATGACTGGTGAATCTCCTCACCGAGACGGGACATTGAAAAGCGGTTATAAGGCCACGTTTTCTCGACCTGATAGTCGCTGTTTTCGCGAAACGCACAGCGAATCATGTTTGTAACGTTGCGCAGCAGCTCCGCCTGCTCGTCGTCATTGAGCAAAGAGGACGCGTAAAGATACACCGTGGCCCGGATATCATGCCGGGTCTCCGGCATGGCGATGCATAACACGTCGTCGCCGTGGCCGTGGTTGCCCTGCGTCATGACATAGTTGTTCACCGTCTGGATAAATGGCGTACTCGCGACGCCGGCATCGAGCAGCAGATAAACGTTAGCAGTACCGGGTCCGCGCGGTGCGTCATGCTCAAAATAAATTCGGTCAGTTGTTAGCCCGGCAATGCCGGCAATCATCCCCCGATAAACCGCGTCGATATGATATTGCCCTACCAGATTAAACTGGTTGCGGGTGCGGTCGCGCAGGTCGTCGTCGGCCTCGATATCGGCGCCCGGGACCGTTAGCCAGTCCTCCTCGTTCTGCGCGCTCACGATACCGTCAACGGCCACCGGCAGAATGCGGTAATAGCCCGGGGCGAGGTTAGCGCCGACGCCCTCCTCAACGGCCACCACCGGCAGCAATGCACTGGCCACGCCGGCGGCGATAGTCCGATCGCCGGTGGTAATGACCTGGTGAATATTGCCGTTAATTCTCTCGGTCTGGATTATCGTTCCCGCCGGCACGGTAACCTCGCGCTGCGTATCAGATTTAGCGAACCGAATAACCCCCTCGGCGGCGCTCGCGTCTTTACGCTCGAGATTAACCGCCCAGGCGAACAGGTCGAGAAAGACGCCGCCGGCGGTGGCCAGCCAGGCATTGCGCATCACCGTTTCGACCAGAGCATTTTTAAGCCAGATGACAGGCCGCGTAATAATCGCCGTTATGAGCCGCCAGAATGGGGACATTCTCGACGTGTTTGTGATGAGGCCGGCATCTTTAACAATCTCGTTAAACTCGTTGCGGACCTGCTCCTCAGTCACCGGCATGCCCTGCTCGGCGAGAATTGCCTCATAATCGGGGTCGGGTTTTCTTGTCGTCATAGTGTCATCTCGCTGGCCAGCGGCCCAAATTCCCATGTGTCTGCAGTTATCAGCCAGGTGCCGGCGCCCGTCTCCTCAATCGTGGCCGTCCCCGGCACGAGGCGCCCGTCCGTTTCGACCAGCTGCTCGAGCTGCTGCGCAATGTCGTAACGCAGCGTCGGGCTGCGCTCAGCGACTAAATTTTTACTAAGCTCCGACTCGATAATCATGTGCACAACGTCCTGCGCAATGCTGTTTCGGTTGTTGCATAGTCCGGGCTCGCCGGCATAGTCCAGGGTGAAATTGCCGGCGGTGATTTTCAGGTCGAAATAAAGCTGTTTTTCGTCACTCATCCGGCGGCGAGCTCCCTTGATTCGAGCAGTGAGTCGAAAGTCTCCTGATTCTGCGGGTAAACATTCACCGTCCCCACATGCCTGCTGTTATCGACCTTGCCAGCAGCGGCCACGGCTCTGCCAACGCCCCCCGCCCCGATCGCTGCCGGCGGTGTCATGCCGGCCACCGCTGCGGGTCCGGGCGTCTCACTGCTGCCCTTAAGGTTGATATTGACGCCCGGTATTTTGTTGAGTTTTTCCGCTATCCAGTTATAGACGCTCCCAAATGACGATTTCAGGTAATCCCACAGGCTGCTAAAAACACCCCGAATCACCCCGGAAAAGTCCCGGAAAACCTCGACCGGCGAGCGCACAGAAAAATAATCGACAACCGTATCCCAGCCCGCCCGGATACCGTCCCACACGGCACCGATAACACCACCGACCCACTCAAACACCGCAACCAGTGCCTGGAATGCCTCTGTATTCATCATGGCCGCGCTGAGGGTGTCCCAGTTGCGGATCACATACCAGACCCCGGCCGCGACCAGCGCCAGCGCGCCGATGATGAGCATTATCGGGCTCGTCAAAAAAGCCATCGCCGCCCCGGCGGCGCCGGTGGCCACCGCATAGGCTTTCATCGCGATAGCGCCGACACCTAACACGATATTCCACGCGACGATCGCCACTTTGCTGATACCGGCCCAAACGGCCAGCGCCTTGGCCTGAATGGCCAATCCCAGCAAGCCGATGCGAGTCGGCCATAGCGTGACATTGAGTAGCCCGAGCGCCGTTTTTAACCCCAGCAGACCGCCAAGCAGTTTTACCCCGGACCACAGCGCGAGCAGTGACGCAATAGCCGTCATAGCCGACAGGCCAATCACAACGTAACCGAGCCAACGGGTAATATTCGGGAACATTTCCAGCCAACGCGCAAACTGCGCCTGCAGTGCAATAACTTTGTTTATCAACGGCTCAAACACCGGCAGCAGGGCGCCGCCGAACGCGGTTTTTATCCGGGTGCCGGTTTCGCTCAGGCGCGCCCAGATATCGGCCATTTTGTCGGCCATGCTCGTGGCGCCGGCGAGCCCCTGCGTGCCCTGTAGGGCTTGGATCTGTTTTCGCAGCTTGTCGGCTGACCCCCATGTCTTAACCAGTGCCAGCGCGCCTTTGCCAAACGCCTTGTTGAGCTTTTCCTGCAGCTGGATATTGCCGGCCACGGAATCGCCATATTTAGCCTGCAGCTTGTCGAGAATGTCCGGGAACGCCAGCAGCCGGCCCTGTGCGTCGGTAAAACTAACGCCGAGCGCCTGTGCGCCGCTGCGGGCATTTTTGAGAAAGGCCTCATAAACCGAACCGGCACCACTACCCACGGCGTTGCCGAGGTTACCCAGCACCGTGAGCTGCTCATCCATGCCGACGCCGTAACTCGACCCGGTGCCTTTTGCCCCCTGCAGTAGCTGCTGTATCTGCGCCATGTCCTGCCCGGTGTTCTGGACAAGCCAGGCGGTTTTTGATGCCAGATTCTCAGCGAATGCCACATTGCCTATGCGACTGGCCTCGCCTGCGAAATGGCTCGCCAGACTCGAAATATATTGCGCTGCAGCCTCGCCGCTGCTTTTTGACGCGACGGCCAGCGTATTAACGGCCAACGCTGTGCGCGGCAGCTCGTCGTCGGTCAGTCCGGCCAGCGCCGAGCGGATTGTCGTCACCGAGCCGATAAAATCGGTTGCCGCGACACCGTAATCAGAGCTGAATTGCGCCGCCTGCAGTGAGATTTTTTTTAACGCATCTTCGCTAACATTACGCGTTGACAGCTCATCGAGTGCCGATTTCACGTCACTTGCTGGCCGCAGCAGGCCGGTCAGTGATTTTGTGGTCGCCCATATCCCCGCCGCACCACCTGCGAGGCGTTTAATCGCCGCGCCGGCGCCGGCCGAAAACGACTCAACCGACGCCTGCGCCTTGCCTAGCGGGCTGCTCAGATTATTTTTTAGATTCAGGGCAAATGTTAATTCTTTCATCAGCGTTTACCGGTGAGTGCGTAGGCGATCGCTGCTGCTGTGGCGTTGACGTCGCGCTCGTGATGGTACTCTGCCAGCCACGCCGCCCGAGCGAGATTAAGCAGACTGTCGGCCGGCTCGTCGGCGTCAGATGGCGCCGGCAGAAAATGCCGGCGCAAGATGACTAACTGCTCGTACCGGTTGCGCCGGATGCCAGCCAGTAGAGCGTCTATTTTTTTATTTCGATTTCCAGCGCCGGCGCGAATGTGTCATTGATAGCCGGTGCCAGCTGCATGCCGGCGCCCGGGTTTGCGTCGAGCAGCTCCAGCAGGGCGCTGCGGCTTTCCGGGCTGACGATTTTCAGCAGGTAATCGCGCACGGCGCCGGTTTTATTTTTGACGTCCAGCGCGTTTAATAGCTGGTTGTACGCAACGCGGTTTGGCTCAAAAATCAGGTCGGTGCCGTTAACGGTCAGGGTGATTGTTTTCTGCTCACTCATTTGATGCTCTCTCTCTGTTTAATCTCGCGCACGAGCTGGTTATGCCTCGCGGCGCAGGTGGTATACATGCTGCGCAATGGGCGCAGCACCTGGTCAAAGTGGGCGCCAGTGTTACCGGTGAGGCGCGGCAGGGTTTCCTGGCATTCGGCCATCAATATGACCTGATAAGGCTCGCTCGGCCGCGGCGCTGGATTCGTTGAACAACCGGACGTACTCATCAGTAGCGCAAATGCTGGTAAATACCGGCTTAATAATTTCCGTTGTGAAATGCTTTTCGACGGTGATTTCATTGCTGTGAAGCTCCTCCAGCCTGCCGGCGACCTTTTCGGCCGACGCGGTCGAAATATCGTTAATCAGATTGGTGCGCTCAGTGGTGGACATTGCCTGCGCCTCGCGCAGTCCGCTGCTAATCACGGCATTAACCTGCAGTGCGCTGGCCAACATACCGACGAACAGCCCAATCATGAGGGCCGGCCACAGGCTGAAAATCTGCGACAGTTTCATGAGGTCACCCCACGCGGTTAAGCATCCAGCCAAAGAGAAACGCCTCGTTAGCTGGCCGGCTTTCGGCAAGCTCGAGATACCGGGCGCCCTGGCTGGAATTCAGGCCGCGTAGCATCACGGTGCGCCCGTCGGCGCCGCGGTGTTTTAAATACGCCTGCAGTGCAGTGATAGTCCGCGGACCGATGCGCCCGTCGGCGTCAAGGTCGGGATAAAGTTTGCCCTGCAGGTTGAGCGCAGACAGCCAGCGCTGCAGAAACTTACTGGCCACGGCCGGCCCCATGTTGACGCCGGTATCGCACAGCTCATCAGCGATAGCTGCGTCTACCGCGGCCACCTGATCGAACCGCGGCCCGTACCAGTAATCCGCCTCATAAATGGCCCGGGCCTGCTCACGTGTGAGCGCTTTTACATCGTGGTAACCGTGCGCAAGCGCGGTTTTTGCGGTAATACCCCAGTTAGTCGGCCCGCCACGATCCGCCGGATGATTCACATAACCGGCTTCACGCTGGATGATGTCGTCGATAATTTCGTCTTTAGTCATCGCCCTTTCTCCCGCCGTCGTCGCTCAGATTGACGCGCGCCAGCGCTTTAAGCAGTTTTTTGAGTGCCGGCTGCAACGCGGTATACCCCACCGCCGCCACCGCCGCCCCCAGCCCGACGACCGCGAGGTCTTCGATATCCGGGTGTTTAAATTTGGCCAGCAGCGCAAGGACTGCAGTCACCGCGCCGGCCAGCATCCGGCTGACAATCAGCCGCATTGTGATTTGTTCGTCACTATTCAGAACGCGCGCCAGTTCAACCGCAGCGCCGACACCGAACAACAACAGCAACAGCGCCCAGGCTCCTAACACGATGATTTACCCCGCGAGGCCGCTCACGTCGTCCTCGCTCAGCACCGGCACGCCGTTGATTTTGATAAACTCCTCGCCGGTCACCAGAAACTTGATTTTTTTCGTCGATTTATCGGCCCCGTTAGGGTCGATATTAATAATTGACGTGAGAATCAGCTTGCAGCCGAACGCCTCCACTTTTGAGACCTCGTCGCCGGTGTTTGCATAAAACAACATGTCGCCGGGCCTGAGCCGTCGCCAGCCACCGGCCGCGCCGGCCGCAACGTTCAGTTTGTTAAAATTTTTCTCATCGACTTCAATTTCACCCTCGGCCGTGCAATCGCCGTTAACGTGGCCAGCCGGACGCCCCTTGTTTTTGGCGACAGCCGTGTTATCGGTAATATCAAGCGTGCAGCTTTCGACGTGCACCTCCTCGGTACCGAAACTCACGTCGTAATCCATCCCCCCGATGCGTGATGTCATGAGTTAATCCTCCAGGCTCAGATCGAGCGCAATATTGATGGTGATTTTTTTCGGGCAGGTATATGGCTTCGCTGACACACCGATGACCACATGCTTGCGGGTTAGCCAGGTGATCGTGATATCCCCCTCTTGTGGAGGTTCGATATCGCCCGGAAATGTCGTAATGCCAATCTGCACCGAGCGCGACATCTCACGCAGCGGCGCAGCAAAATAGGTTTTATGGCGCTCGATGCTGGCTTCGGTGTTATTGAGCCCCCGGTCGGCAATTTTCGGAATGGCCCGCAGCCGGACCCGGCGAGCGGCTTTATCGAGTACGCGCAGGTGCTCTATGACGCTGTAATCTCCGCCCTTAACCTCGAGCAGCAGGCCGTCGGACCAGTAAACGCCCTCGTAATCTGGATGCCATGCCGGCACGCTATAGCGCAGGTCGTGGAACGCCTGCAGGTAAGCAAGTGAGATTTCTACGCCATCGGCATCGACCGGCTTATCGCTGGAATCTATACCGAGCCCGAGCAGCTCGCCGGTAGCGACGCGCATCGGACTATCGGCAACGGTCACGGCGGCATTACATAGCCGGCCCGCGAGCGCGCCGGCCTCATTCAGCCACAATGACGGGACCAGCATCACCGCATTTGCGGCGACGTCCTTCTGCAGCGTATTGAGCCAGGTGCGGTAATCTGCCCAGGTTTGTTTTTTTGCGGCTGCGCCGGCTACGGTGACGATGAACCACACACGGCGTCCCAGTGAGCTGATAAGCGATGCCCGCAGCGCCTGCAGGTCGTTGATTAGTTTCCGGCCGGTGGTCGCGTCGTCTACATCGCTGCAAACAAGCACCCCCTCGACGCTCACGTCGGACAGCGCCAGCTCGATAGCCGCCGGCCACGCCGCTGGCAGGGCGGTGGCCGGGTCAATGGCCAGCACATAGGCGCCCCAGCCCTGCCCGCCGTTTACCTGCGCCGCACGGACCTGCTCCAGCAGCACCGGCGAGACGTGCCCGAGCTCGCTGTCGAGATCGGTCTGCGCGTTAACGACCGTTAACGGGTTTTTGTCGTCAGCATCGGCGCCAGCTGCGCCGACGATCAGCATCGTGCGCTCGATTTCAGTGATTGCGCCCTGATACTGGTTAATCTGATTAATATCTACGGTTGGCCATGTCATCGCTTTACCTTCCCCTTGACGTCCTGCGCCCGCACACCGAGGCCGTAATTCACGGCCTGCAGCTGACGCGCGAGGATCTTGTTGAATTCATCGTCACTCACCGCCAAAAACTCACGCGCCGGTAATGTGTTTTTCCAGGTCTTTTTTGCCTCCCGCCCTTCCATGTTGCGAATAATCAGCCCGGCCTTATCCCGGGTCAGACTGACGAGGATCTCGTCTAATTTTGCGACCCGCGGGTCGGTCACCGGATACTGCATATAACCCAGCTGACGCAGGCGTCGCGCCTGCTTGAGCGTGGCCATGCCTTCAGTTTTTTTCTGTGCTTTCGCCTGGCTGGCCGTTACCGTCACGGTCTGCCCGCCCTGCTGCGCTGCCCCCACCACGCCCGGCGGCACGCGTTTGCTGCCTCTGAGATAAATCAGCGCCGACGATTTCGCCGGCATCTGCCGGATGGCCATCATTTTTGGCAGCTGACGCAGCATCTTTTTTTTGCCCCCGCGGGCCCGCCCGGGCCATTTCACCCCGTCGGCGCTCTCCTGCCGGCGCTGGTGAGCTCGCGCGGCAGGCATAACGCCACGTTGCAGAATGCGCCACAGCAGCCGCTCCTGTTTTCGCGGCGGCAGGTTGAGCGCGTCAATCTGCCGGCGCATTTCTTTAAACTGCTGTGAATTCAGCGTTAACGAGATATTCATCGCTCAATCTCCCGTTTCGGTTGCGCTGCAATCCCGAACGTTTCCGCCGGTCGTATTTGCGCACCGGCGAGGCTGTAACGCAGGCCGCGCAGTGGGATAATGCCGTCGGGGTCCGGCACCAAAATGAGCTCATCGGCCAGCGGCACCGAAATAGCGACGATCGCGCTCTCGTTATCGCGGATTTCAACGTCAGGCATCGGACTGCCGAGGTTTAGTCGCTCGCGCAGGTCGTCGGCGTGCTCCCCAATCCACGCCCCCACCAGGGCGAACAGCACATCGGGGTCGATTTGGCGATATGGCCAGCGCTCCCATGCGAGAACGCCGTCATAACGTCGAATCGCGATGCGTTTCTGCATTCCCCCGCCATCCTCCGGCGCCAGCTTGCCGACGTTTTTTTCGTCGACGGTGAGTTCGATATTTTCCATCCAGCTATCAAAGCCCGACGTATCCTGCAGGCGTGCCGGCAGATTGCTGGTAACAAATCCGAACAGTGCATCGAGCTGCGTTTTCATATCAGGTGAACCCCCACGCGCTTAAGCCCTTTAATTCGACGTATAGCGACCGCAGCCTCGGCAAGTAGCGACGCCTTTGTCTGCGGCGCATCCTGATTGGTGTTTTCTTTTTGCCGGCTGATTGCCGCAAATTCGCCCATCAGGTCGGCCTTTGCCCGGGCGTGTACCGCCCGGATATACAGTGCGGTGAGCTCGTTCACCCCTTCAATTTTTGCCCCGGGTACAGCTGCAGCCGTCGAATACCCTGCACGCTGCTGTTTGCTGACAAATGCCAGCAGGCTGGCGTTGATTTCACTCACTGCAGTGAGCAGGGCGCCGGCGACCGTCTCGTGATTAATATCCGGCGGTATCGAGCGCTGACGCTGAAAATCCTCGAGCTCGAGATCCGGCCAGAATTCAGTATTTTGAAGGGTCGCGGCCTGATAGCCGTTGTTGCCCGGTCGTAACACGTGATCGCCTCCTGAATGGGTGCGGGCTGTCCAGGTTTCCCCGGCCCGGTTCAGCGCTTACGCGCTGCGGCCTCCACCTGCGCCCGCCCCGGCTGGCCGGGTGCCGGTAAAGCTGGCCACTGGCCAGCTAAAACTATGCGTCGCTGTCAGCCGGCTGCTGCTCTTTCTCGAGCTGGCGTAGGCGTGCCTCGACGCGATTAATTCGTGATTTAACGCCAATTTTCGGCCAGAGCCGATCGGCAACGAGCAGTAGCTCGAGCGATTTCGCGAGCCGTTCACGGTCAGTGATAACACTCGGCGCCGGCGTCCCGGTCTGGTCACGCAGCAGCAGCTCGCCGGCGAATTTATAAAATTTGGCCGTGTGCTTTTCGTGCAGTCGCCAGTCTTCACGCACGTGTTTAAATACCCGCGAAAAATACGGCTCGATGGCGTGGCCGGACTCGGCCTGCAGCTCTGCCCAAGCGAGAATCTGGTCGGCAACGAATGCCGGGAAGCGGGACCGCAGGCGCTCCGGGGTCGGCTGGTCCTGCGCGATGGCGATGTCGGCCCAGTCGAGTGCCCGTTCGAGCTCGCCCACGTCAAACAGCCAGATAACGCACCAGCCGAAAACGGTATAGGGGTAGACCTCGCCGGCGCTCAGGTACTGCTCAACATAGGGCGTCCACTTTGGCAGCAGCTCGTCGCGTTTGAGATCGACGCGCTGTTTTATCTGCGGCAAGTCGCGTAACCGCTGCAGGTCACGGTCGAGCGCCAGCAGCTGCAAATGCAGGCTATCGCTGACCTCATGAGTCGGGGCCGCGTCACTGCGGCCGGGCCGGTTTTTCTCTGCGTGGTTGAGCATTTGCCGGCGGAAACTGAGCGCGTTAAATCCCATAAATCACCTTTCAAAATCGTGTATCACATCGGCGCAGCCTCCCGGCCACGCCGGCGACATCAGCCACCGAGGGCGCCCTTGATGACGTCCTCGTCCTCAATTTCGATCACGTCGTCATCGAACGCGCCATACATCATCGGGTGACCAAGGGCATAGCCCTGCATACGCCACCAGGCATTTTCGAACCCCTCGCGGTCCTGCACGTGCTCAGCACGGCGCTGCTGCGTACCCCGCTGCGTCAGCACCTGCAGGTTTTGCAGCGTGGTGGCGGCAATACGTTTACCTGGCAGGAACGGCGCAACGTGAACGCGACGGCCGGCGACGGTGTTTGCCAGCATTTGCGCGGCGATGTTTTCTGTCGGTTTGCCGGCCTCCTGGAACAGTCGGAACTGCTCGGCGGCGACGAGGTCATGCCCGACCAACAAAACGATGCTGGGGTCGCTCTGGAACTGAGCAGGAATGGTCGTAGAAATCAGAAGCGAGGCCAGCGCGTCGAGGGTCTTAACGTCGCCAGTCGGCCCCAGCGTAATAGGTCCGGGATTGAGCACGCGGGGAGTAAAGCCCGGGATGCGGTCTTCGTCAGGCGTGGCCGGGTTGGCGTGCAGCGTGTCGAAATTTTTCGCTATCTGGTGCCAGCCGATGTTAACGTCCTCGCCGTTCGGGTAGTTGTCTTCGTCAGTCACCGGCGCCACATGCGTGCCGTTAAACCCGATGCGCACGATATCGTTAGCGTATGAGCGGATAGTGAACTCAGCGACCAGGGCTATAAACTCCTCGTCTGTCGTACCTGAATGTATCCAGTCGGCGAGCATTTCCCATGGCAGGCGGGCGCAGCTGTCAGTTTTATACAGCTGGTAGGTGTTACCACTGACGCCGACGTCCTTGGTATATCGGCCCTGCTTACGGCCAGTGAATAAACCCGGATTACCGACGTCAATCACCTGCCCGCGAATCTGCGCAGTTTCGCGCACGTGGATCAACGGCAAAAACCAGTTGGCTTCCATTAATGCCAGACGCAGCGCCGTTTCCTGCGGCGGACTAATGGAAAACAGGCCAACGCCGGTATTTGTCAGCGGTAGCTTTGACAGGTCGCCGCCGGTTGCCTGCGCGACGTGCCGGCAGTAGGCCGACGTTAACTCGTACATGCGATTAATATTAACGGTCATAATTTTTTCTCACTTTATCGAGGCGCAGGCCGCAAAATGGCCCCGGCGCTTTATTTCGCTGGTCAATTAGCCTAATTTCAGAAAGCGTATTTTTTGGGGCCTTTATCGCCGGGGTTATTGTCTGGCAAGTTTGTGGTAACGTTGTCGAGCTTAGCGAATTTGGCGTTAACATCTTTAATTTGACTACGCATATTTTTATATTCATCGCTGCTCACCTCGCCCTCTACCGCGTCGACTTTCTCGGCAACCTCATCGAGTTTTTCTTTAATTTCTTCCAGCGTTTCGGCAAGCGTTTCGTTTTCTTCGACCAGCTCTTCCACCACCTCGACCAGTGATTCGATTTGCTCTTCTGAAAATTTCATACTCTTGCTAAACATGCTTTTTTTAGGTTTTTCCACCGGTTTACCTTCCGTTTTTTTACTTTCCGGGTCAGGAATATTAAACAGGCTGCGGAATAACGTTTTTTTGGGTGATGTGCTTTTATTGCTCATATCGTCCTCGTCAATTTCTGCCACGTCGCGAAATACCAGCGGCTCGAATGCGCCGTAAATGGCGCCGGTTTCTTTAGCGTTAAAGCGCATACGATCAAGGCCGACGCTTGCTGGCTGGTTAGTCACTCCCAGCCCCTCTAGATAGGGCTTACCGCTGCCGCGAAAATTGAGCGTCGGTGTCGGTTCGATGCTGCAAAACAGCAGTTGTCCGCGCTGGTTCGCGTAAAGTAATTCCTGCTCAGGGCGCAGGCGAGCGTATAGCTTTGTTTGGCCATCGACCTGCTCACACTTAAGCGCCAGCACTTCGCCGCAACTACCCCACCATCTTTCGTGCTCCGGCCACAGCAGTGCTGTATAAATACCCTCAGCGTCGTAGGCTTCGGCCATATCAATGAGCCATTGCGCCTCTAAATTACGGCCGTCAACCGTTTCCCCTTCCGTGGCAATACATATCCAGTCTGTCATTAAATGAGAGCGTGCCATTGTGATGCTTTCCGTAATTAATACGATGCCGCCAGTATCAGCGATTAGTAATTAACGGGCATCGGGTTTGTTTCCAGTTAATTCGTAATACGGACTCTTTTAGAATTAACCAGATATTTACCCCTCATTTGTCCCTGAATAAATAACGATAATGGGCCAATGAAAAGAAAATCCCGCTATTCAGAAGAAACAATAAAACTCGCCCGGTCGTTTTACCTCAAGCGATGGACCCCGAAAGAAATCGCCGAGGAATTAAAACTCAACTCTGTGCGGGTGGTTTATTCATGGGCGGAAAAATATAAATGGCGGGAATTACTTAGCGAGGAGGGGCTCGAGGAGATTATAAACCGCCGGGCGGCGGCGCTGGTTGACAGGGAAAATAAAACTGAGGCCGAGCTGCGCGAGCTCGATAAATATATCGATATGCACGTGCGGCTCATTTCCAGCCGGCACAAGCATGCCGAGAAAATGCGGCAGCTCGAGCTCGGCGGCGGCGCTGGCGCCACTGCCGGCACCGGACGCAGCGCCGATCGCGAGGGTGACGGCGCGCCAGCCGGCGACGTTCAGGAGACTCCGCAGCGCCGCGGGCGACGTAAACGCAATAATATTGACAGTATCAGTCGGGAAGATTTGCAGAAATTCGTCGACGGGTTGTTCGGTTATCAGAAGAAACTACGCGACGCAAAGCACCACCGTAACCGCATTTGGCTCAAATCGCGCCAGATTGGCGCTACCTGGTATGCCGCGTTTGAAGCGCTCGAGGACGCCATCCTCACCGGCAATAATCAGGCGTTTTTGTCTGCCAGCCGGCCGCAGTCGCTGATTTTTCGGCGTTATATCGTCAAATTTGCGCAGCAGCTTTTCGGCCTCGAGCTGACCGGCGACCCCATCATTTTGAGCAACGGCGCCGAGCTGCATTTCCTGTCGACCAACTCGAGCACCGCGCAGGGTTTTTGTGCAAATATTTATATCGACGAATTTCTATGGCAGCGGAATTTCCGCGAATTGAAAAAAGTCGCCGGCGCTATCGCTACGCATACCTATCTGCGCCGGACCTATATCTCTACCCCGTCAGCGAAAACACACCAGGCTTACCCGTTCTGGACGGGCGACGAGTGGCGCAAGGGATCAGCTAAACGCGAAAATGTGGCGTTTCCATCGTTCACCGATATGCAGGCCGGGGTCATGTGTCCCGATAACCACTGGCGGCTTATCACGACTGTCGAGGAGGCGGTCCGGGATATGGAAGTCGCCGCGGCCGAGGCAGGCGATCCGACCCTGGTACTTATCAATATCGAGGAAATCCAGGAGGAAAACAGCGCCAGCGCTTTTAAACAGCTCTACATGTGCGAGTTTGTCGACGCCGGCGACGCCGTGTTCAGCTTCGCCCAGGTCGAGCGCTGCCTCGCCAGCGTCAGCACATGGCAGGATCACGATCCCGACGCAATCCGGCCATTTGGCCAGCGCGAGGTATGGGCCGGCTATGACCCCGCCCGCAGTGGCGACACAGCCTGCTTTGTCATCGTGGCGCCGCCGCAGGCCGACGGCGAGCCATTCCGCGTGCTGCGCGTCGACACGTGGCACGGGTTTAACTGGAAATGGCAGGTCGAGCGGATAAAGGAATATTTCGAAAGGTACCGGATAACGCATATCGGCGTCGATGTGACAGGCATCGGCGGGCCAGTGTTTGAAATGGTCCAGGAATTTGCCCGCCGGCAGGCCGTGGCCATTCATTACAGCGTCAAATCTAAAAATGACCTGGTCCTCAAAATGGTGGACCTCGTCGAGCATAAGCGGCTCGCGTGGGATTCAGAGGACCGCGGCATCGCTGCCAGCTTTATGGCCATACGCCACACAACAACCAATAGCGGCGGCTCGATGACGTTCGTCGCCGATCGCAGCGCCGAAACCGGCCACGCCGACAAGTTTTTCGCCATCTCACACGCAGTTATCTGCGAACCCCTTAACAACGAGCGCAAGCGCAAATCGGGCTGGGCGCGACGTCTGACAGGTAAAATCAATGAGCAGGAAACAGCGCTACAAAAAGCGGCCGCAGACGCAGCCGGTCGCGCCGGCAAAGTCCGGCCGAAAATTCAGTATTGTGACCACCGACACACCAATGCCGGTACTTACGCAGGGCACGCAATACCACGAAATATGGTTCGACGAGGCCGCGAACTACTGGCGCCAGCCGATAGACCGGCTCGCGCTGGCGCAGCTGGCCAACATGTGCGCGGCGCACGGCTCGATACTCTACGCCCGCGGGAATATGGTGCTGTCCGACTATCTGGGCGGCGGTCTCAGCCTGATGGAGTTAAGGCAGGCGGCGTCGGACTGGTTCATGTTTGGCGATGTAGCGCTGCTCAAAGTGCGCAACGGCTGGCGCGACGTGGTCGACCTGGTACCGCTGCCGGGTATGTATGTGCGCCGGCGTAAAGATGGTGATTTTGCGGTCCTGCAGAAAGGGCCGGCGCTGATTTATCCTGCTCGTGATGTGCTGTTTTCGCGCCAGTACGATCCGCAACAGCAGGTTTATGGCCTGCCGGATTACATCGGCGGCATGCATAGCGCGTTACTCAATACTGAGGCGACGATATTTCGCCGGCGCTACTACCACAACGGCGCCCACACTGGCGGGATTGTCTACACCACTGACCCAAACCTCACTGATGAGATGGAGGACGACATCGCAGAAAAAATCGAGCAATCGAAAGGGGTTGGCAATTTTAAAATGATGTATATCAACATCGCCGACGGCGGCGAGAAAGGGGTCCAGTTTATCCCCATTGGCGACGCCGGCGTTAAAGACGAGTTCAGCAATATTAAAAATATCAGCGCGCAGGACGTGCTCACGGCTCACCGGTTCCCGGCCGGGCTCGCCGGGATTATTCCGCAGAATACCGCCGGCCTGCCGAACCCGGAAACGGCGCGCGAGACCTACCGCCTCGATGAGGTTATCCCGGTGCAGCGGATGCTCGCCAGCATGGTGGATCAAGATGATGAAATCCCGCCGCGGTTGAAACTGAAATTTAACGGCCTTGATGGCCATAATCCGCCAAAAACTGAGCGGCCGCAGAATGAGGTTGTAATTACACCTGGTGAATCGGGGGCTTTATGAGTAAAAGGCGGCGTAAAGTGCTAAAATCTGGCCAATCCCGCAACCCCGGAGGCTGGTCAATGGCCGTTATTATTGTTACCTGCAGCGCGTGCGGCGCCCGGATGCATAACCGCAAAACTAACTGGCAGAAGCGCGGCGAATTTGCGACCTGTTATTACACGTGCACAAACGTGGAATGTAGCCGGACCTCGGCGTGGAGTATGAGCCGCGAGCATGACATTACCCCCAGCGGGCTGGATAACAGCGGACTGCTGCAGGGGATTGTCGAGCGACTCAAACCCGAGGAGCGGCAGCTGCTGCTCGAGCTGCTGCAGCCTGCAGGCTGAAACAGAAACCCCGCGAAAGCGGGGTTTTTTATGACACTAACGCCTCGCAAGGCTCGTTGTTCAACCCCGGCCGGCGCAAAAAGCCAGTTTTCGCACCGGCCCGCGTTAAATAGTATCGAGCGAATATTTCGATCTCGGTTAAAAAGTATCAAAATGACTTGATAGGCGAGCGGAGCTTTAGATGGCTGCGAGATTTCGCTGCATGTTGTGAGACTATGAAAACCTGTCGCAAGACTGCTGAATTTTGTGCTAAGTTCATGACATATTTTACAGTGTTTTTTTGGAGGGGCTAATCAATGGTTGCCAGGTATAAGAAGAGTCTTGAACAATTGACGATTATGCTTCACATCATTAAGACACAAAAAAATTTGTCGATAGGAGCAATCGTAGACTTTCAACTATTGCTTTTAAAGAAAATTAAAGAGGCAGAGAAATCAATCATTCGCACAAAAGGAATAATTCAAAATTTACGTCTTGAAAAATCAAATGATAGACCAACCAAAGAACGGTCAAAAGAAATAACATCTCTTATAAGTAAATTTGAAGAAAAAATAGAGAACTATAGATATATCATCTATATATGGAAAATGTATGGAGATAGCATTGCATTCCATTTTTGTGATAAATATGCAATAAAACACTTTCTTTATAATGAAAATTATCATGTAAAGGAAACTGCCGGATTCATTTCTGGGAAAGAAGGCATAAAATCCGAAATAATGCTTCTAAAAAAAGCAGCTCAAAAAAATGTGCCTGCAGTGCTTTGCGATCTTACAAATACGCTAAGGCATGGCGATGTATGCCTACTAGGTCATAATGATCCCTTTCCTATTGAAGTGAAAACATCAGGCAAACTGAATAAAAGAGGGGAAAAACAACTCAGAAACATAGATGAGCTAAGGAATTTTTTCATAAAAGATGAGGCTGAAAACTTCCGAGGTGTAGGGCCTGTAATAAGAAGCGAACACATAGGAAAAGAACAGTATCACTTGCAAGCTATTAATGATTGCATAAGTAAGTCCTATGAAGAAGGCACTAGCCATGTCTCACCAGAGAGTGGGATTCACTACCTAGCTATAACAAAACTCAAGCAAAAAATTTTTGACCAGATCCCTGGAAAGTACATTCATATGCTCAATTTGAACGACTACAAAAGAGAAATGAACTGGCACCCCTATACACCTTTCCACCTTTCGCTAAACCCCGAACATATATATAATTTCATAAATGGAAATTTAAGCATTTTGGTTCTTCTTGATTTGCAAGTCATAAAGAGAAGATTTAAGAGAAATGGTCTACATATCACTTTCTTACAAGATGAGCATTGGTATGCTCAAATATCAGCAACAGGAAATATTTTGGATGGTGGGTTTAGGGTATCAACGCAATCATTTTTACGGGTTGCATTTGAGTTCCAGAGCTTGACATGGGCAATAAAACAGCACAAAAAACACTTAAATCTTTTTATGGAAGGCACAGATAAACCTAGCAGAAAAATGGAAATTCCGACGGACTGGATCGAAGCTACAGACCCTATTCCAAGGTAAAGAAAATAGCCACTTTTTGCGAGCCTACACTTTCTTTCTATTAACGACCACTTCTGGCACACAGCTGCCAGTCGGACGATACCATGTCTTTCAACCTAACGTCAGTAACCATTTTTTATTGGATATGGTCAAGTAAAATGAAAACGGGTAGTCAAGTCACTTGCAATTACGCACCCATTAAGCGTCGCCCTCACAGACAGCGCAGCCGGTAGATATAACCGGGTTTTGTGCGCTAATTTCCCGGCAGCAGGCGCGACAATACAGCCGCTCTGGCCGGACATCGAGCACACCACGGTGCAGCTGCACGACATCGCCGTCCAGTCTGAGCGCCGAGCCGCGCAAAATAGCGGCTATCTGGCCATCATCGGCCGTGATCCCCATCGCAACGAACACATCACGGATGAAATCAGCGTTTTCCAGGTCTGGCAGTGGTACCCGCTGCGGTGGTTTACGTGGTTTTTCCATGCCGGCACGTAACCTTCGCCGCAGCGCGAACCTCTGCGGCCGCGTCAAAAGTGCCGGATTGCGGATTTGTTCGTCTGTTATCGGTTCGAATTCCGAATTTTTTGTGGTTGTTTTTTCACCGGTGGGACAGTTATTGCCACGGGTCCAAGGGGCGGAAGGACCGCCCCGGGAAGGGTCAACGTCAAAACCCGGACCGCTGCCGGCATCGGCCGGCTGCGCTTTTTTCCGCTGCAGGCGCCAGTTATCTGCGTGCGTGCAAATACGTGAGTCGCGGCCATATTTCGGCGACCAGACACCAAAAATCCGTACGCCCTGCTCGCCGTAGTCGTTGAGCTGGTCGGCGAGGGTGTAGGCAGTACGCACCAAATGACGATCCCGGGGCGTCATCACGCCGCCCTGTTTTGTAATGTACGTGGCGATGCAGCCGATGTCGGCCGCAGCAAGTACGGCGTCAAGCTCAGGGTTAGCCAGCAGTGGCGCGCCTCGTTTGGGTTTGAGGGTGCGCTGCAATTGAGTGGCTAGCAGCCTGAGCTCACGGTACGCCTGCCGGCTCGGGATGCCGAAAAATTGGAATTGTCGCACGCGGTGCAATGACGACCAGGCGACGGCATTCTCGACGGTGTCCGCGATCGGCCGGTCGGCCTCGTCGCTTTTCATGGGCTTGCCGCTGGCGTCTTTTTTCCCGCGCAGCGGCCCATCATCCAGATTTTTGCCTATATATGCGGCGATATAACTCACCGGCGAGCCCTTGCGAGGGTCAATGAGGCCGCAGTCAAAGCGGGGTTTTGTATTATTTCCGAGCTCGGCGCGGTCCTCCCTGATCGCAAATTTCCGCAGCTCGGCCGTAATGCGCCGGCGGTCGCGCTTGCGCATAAATATGACCAGGTGCCAGTGCACGGTACCGTCGTGGTGCGGTTCGGCGACGCGCACGCCATACCAGCGCAACCCCTTGCGATGCAGGCTCTTGCGCACGCTGGCGAACATATCGACCAGATAGTCGCTGCTCTCGCGCACGGTGGCGCCCGACCATTTCGGATTAGGTCTGCCGTCCGAGGTGGTGGCGTGATATTTCGACGGGGTGGTGATTGTGCAGTACACCGCGCAGTCGCCGCGCTGCTCGGCAACGAGCGAAAGCCCTTTAACCGTGGCCATCATTTCGATGCGCCTGATAACTGGATTAGAGGCGCTGGCGTAGTAGACGTCCTCCATACTAAGAGTGACGCCCTCATCGTTAACGAGCTCGTGTGCGCTGATGTAATCCAGATTTTTGCGGCGCTGCTCCCGGCGCTCGATTAGTGCGTCATGGCTGACGAACTCCGATGCAATACGGTTAACCAGGCAAACGGCGCGCAGCTGCTCCTCGCGCCAGATGCTGCGCAAGTGCCAGAGTTTACCTTCCCACCACGCTGCACAAATCAGCCGAGAGAGCGCCCCGGGGATTTTGTCGATCGGGAAAGTGCCGCGCTTACGACGTTCCATGCTCAGCGCATCCCAATATGGTGGCGTGACAGAAACCTTTAACGCCTCGCGGCCTATCTTGTTATAGAGCTGCAGCAGCTCGAGCGGCGTCGGTTCACCGCCGACCGCAGCATACAATCGGACAAAAATGTCATCCATATGCGCCGCCAGCATCGTGGCCAGCGTTTTAACTGAGCGTCGGCCGAGCTGCGGCAGGCGCAGGAGGTCGTCGAGACGCTCGCGGCCAGCAAATTGCCGGTAGGGAATAGTTAATTGCCGTTTTATAACGGCGTCGAGGCGGGCGAGTACAGTCTCGATGTGCTCAGATAAAAATGTACTCGTGCGCTCCGGGTCGCCCTGCTCACGTATTAACTGCAGGCGATACAGCAGCGGCTGTCTGATAAATTTTGGCCGGGCGTTGAGGTTGGCCAGAGTGACCAGCGCCGGGTCGTGCCGCTCGAGCTCACGAGCGAGCAGTGCGTCACCGATGGCGATCTCGTTTCGCCAGTGGCAGTCCTCTGCGGCATCGAGCAGTCGGTGCAGGAATGCGGCGCGGCCCTCATCTGCCGGCATGGTGGCCAGCTCAGCACGCTGCTGCTCCCGACGGTATAGCTCAATGAATTGCGCGACCGGTGGCTGCGCCGGTGGCGCCAGCTCCGGCGCCGGCGGCATGCGGCCACGGCGATATTTTTTGACGACCTGAGATATCGGCGCTGGTGCTATCGGTGGCGGCAAGTGCAACGGCTGCGGCCAACGATAAACCCCGGCAGGGTCTGGCCCGCCGGGGTATGGTGGTGGAGGCGTCGGCTCATAGCGGCCGCGCGTACCGTGTGGTTTACCGGCCATTGCGCCAGCGCTCCGCGGCTGCGTTTTTGCCACAGCGCCGCCCGAACTCAACATAATGCAGCGGGAAGTCGACCAAGCGGTAAATATCCCAAGTGCGGAACCTGAGCAAAACCTCGAATAGTGACGGCTGGCGCATAAACAGCATATAGCCAGCCCGCCGCAGCTTGTTGAGCCGATAGTGATACCACGCAAGCCGCACCGCGGTGTATACAAGAAACAGCGCGTTAATCAGCAACAGGGCCAGAGCAAACCCCAACGCGAGCGAGATTACAGTGCTGAGCGTCTCATTCATGCTCGACGCCCCGTGTTCGCATCTCGTCGAATATTGTGTATTTCCGACGGGATTATTTCTTTTTTATGACACATAAAAGCCTCACTTTAGATAAAGCGAATCCCGACGCAGTAAAGCGCCTGAAAAATCTCGTTGATTAATTAATGTTTATTGACTAAATGGCGAAATGAATTAATGAGACTGACAAGCTCGTCCATTGCTTTCATTACCGCCTCTTGCTCGGCGCCAGTTAGATCGCGAAAATTAATGCTATGCCGCTCGCGCTTAATGCCTGCGGTAAAATAAATCAACCCGCGATATCTTGACGACAGCGAATTAAAATAAATCACGTAATGCGTGAATTTATCCGAGAGAAAATCAAATGACTCTCGGATGTGTTTTAAATGTTTCTGCCCGATGGCGACCTGCTCCGCTGTCGGCACCCCGAATTCTTTTACTCTCATCATCAAACCTCGCATTGCTCGAGATTGAATGGTCGCGGCACTTCATTGCGGCGTAGCTGGTTAAGTAGTGGCGCCATTTCCGCAGCTGCTTGAGTGTCTCCAGTACAAAAAAACCAGCCATATAAATGATGCGCGGCCATAGACAGGACTTTAAACGGCATTGTGTTATCGCCTGAAAACTCACTATTAAAATGATAATCCTCAAGCGCTTTATTAAACTGCTGAGCATAAATAATTTTCATAAGGCAATCCCGCCATATTTCATTTAATTTTCGGATTATTCATTAACAACCTTAATTAAAAAAATCCGGTACCACTTCGGAGCGCTTCCAATATTCCGCCGCCGCACGGATTAGCTCCGACTCGCGCGCTCCGGCATACGCCGCAACATCTGCCAGGCTAAAAAGCTGGTTATATCCGCAATTAATTTCTGCGGGAGAATTTGCCGGCGCATTACGCAAGCTCTGCCGCTTTGCATACATATACAAAACAGCGTTAGCTGCAGCAATAAACGCCCTCGAGGTTTCTGGCTCCCCTTTCTGGACGCCATACAGTGAATTGATGTACTCGCAAGCCTCGGCCAGTGCCCGAAAATTTCCAAAATATTGCCGCTCTTCCCCGAGGCAAACCTCATAACAAGCCAGCTGCAGGCGTCTGCCGCTAGATTTAGCGGGGACCTTCATTATTGTGAATTGGCCATAACGCCATACGCCTGGTGATACTTCGATTAATGCCGGGTTATTCATACTGACCCCCTTAGAGACCCAGCCAGAGCAGCCATGCGTCGCGTTGCTCTTTGGGTCGGTTTTGGTAAGCCTCATGCATTGCGCGGTTAAATTCCGGCAGGTAGACCCATTTTTCCGCCCGGGAATTGGGTTTCTTCGGGTCGCGCAGCTCAACAACGGGTAGCTTGTGCTGCTTAACCATTTCCTGGATTGCGCTCTCAGGTTTACCGATAAGGCCAGCGAACTGGCTCATGGTTACCGCATGGACTGGATGCAGTCCTGTAACGAGTAATGCGTCTTGGTTCACGTTTATAACCCTCCACTTTGTATGCCTACACCTCATAACGTTAAAAATTAACCATGTGTGCTACGATCTGGCGTCTAACCCCTTCCTTAACGCTTGGCACCGTTCGCAAGGGGTTTGCACGCCGATCATGGTTCCTATATAGGTTCCATGTGAGGGAATTTAGATCCTATATAGGTACCATGTCAAATGAAATTGAGTGAAAAAGTGAGGGCTATCCGCGAGGCTGAGGGTCTCAGTCAGTCAAAATTTTGCGAAATCATAGGGTTACCGCTTAGCACCCTAAAAAAGTATGAAAGCGGTAGTTTTGAACCAGGAGGAAATGCACTAGTGAAAATAACTACACACCCAATTTTCAATAAATACACACTCTGGCTTATGACTGATAAAACGGCGCCAGAGGTCGGGCAAGTCGAGCCGGCCATTGTGCACACTGGGCAAAACACAACAGAATCAGCCCGTTAACCCGGGAGAATTGGTTAGACATTTATTTTGAGTACATGGACCAGTTATGGATTAACGCTGGTCAATACGTCAGAGGGCTTTCTTATGAGTATTAAGAAACTCGACGACGGACGCTATGAACTAGATATGAGACCGCGGGGCAGTAACGGAACGAGACTGCGCCGGATATTTGACAGGAAAGCCGATGCTGTGGCGTTTGAGCGTTATACGCTCGCAAACTCATTCGGCAAAGAAGGGACGGGAAAGCAGGACCGGCGAGCGCTTAGTGAGCTGCTCGGCGACTGGTGGTTATACCACGGCCAGAATCACAAAAACGGCGAGACGGAACGCCGGCAGCTGCGGAAAACCATTGCAGGCATCGGGGACATTCCAGCCAATAAACTGACTAAGCGCATGTTAATGGAGTATCGCAGCAAGCGCCTGGCCGATGGGATTAGCGCAGCGACGATCAATCGCGATGTTTATCGGCTGTCCGGCATGTTTAGCATGCTGATACGGCTCGAAGAGTACCGGGGCGATAACCCGGCTCACGGTTTACCGCCATTGATTGAAAAAAATCCCGGAATGACGTTTCTCGACAACAACGAGATCGCGGCCCTGCTCAGTACGCTAACCGGCGATTATAGACTCATTGCCCTGGTATGCCTGAGCACTGGTGGCAGATGGGGCGAGGTCAGCACACTGCGGCCGGCGCAAATGGTCAACGGCCGGATCACGTTCCTTGAAACAAAGAATTACAAGCCGCGAGTTATCCCGATATCCGATGCGCTCGAGGATGAGGTCAGAACGAAGGCCAGCGGTAAGCTGTTTAAAGTCGACTATGAACGATTTTGTAAACTGCTGCGGCAGGTCAAGCCCGACCTACCCCGGGGACAAGCTACTCATGTGCTACGGCATACCTTTGCCAGTCATTTCATGATGCGCGGAGGTAATATTATTGCACTGCAGAAGATTCTAGGACACGCCAGCATTCAGCAAACTATGTCCTATGCGCATCTTGCGCCGGACTATCTGCAGCATGCTGTTTTACTGAACCCATTAGGCGGGGGAATCGGCTAACAAAACAGGTCTGGGACCGTCCATTTTGCGTCCAAACCGTCCACATTCCGTCCACATTTGGGCGCTTTGCGGAACGTCCCGGCTCCTTACAACTCTTTTATAAGTTATTGTTTTGGCGGTAGTAAATTGCTAAGTGATTGATAAAAAAAACCCCCACATCATGTGGGGGAAGACAGGGATGGTGTCTATGGCAAGGAAAACAGGGTTGTTACTGGGGTTGCAGGGTATTGCTACTACTCGAAAGCATCATCGCTGAGCCTTTTTGCATCCTTGCAACCTCACGCAACTGGTTCATTCGTTGCTGGTGCTTAGCGTTTAAAACCGCTTGCTGCTCTGGCGTTAACAGGTGGTACATCTGGTTGCGAACTTTTGCCATTTCAACCTGGCGGGCAACCTGTTCCTGCGCCATCTTATCTGCCTGAGCGCGTACAGCGTTTTCATCAAAATTTTCTGCGGTGACAAGGCGATGCATTGTCTCCATTTCGCTAACATTAACGGGGAGCCTGTCGTGGCGTGCCCGTTGCATAAGATCCCGTAACTGCTGACGTTGCTGCTCGGTTAAACTTATGCCGTCAAACATATGGCTTTGGCTACCGCGCTGTCCCCCTTCGTCTCCGGGGAGCCAGTTAACGCTGGTAACGACTTCAGCGGCCTGGCTATATGCACTTAGCGCCAGCGTTGAGGCCATGACGGCAGCGATAACATTGCGCATCACATACTCCCAAAACGTTTGTGTCGCGATTCAACGAGAGACAGTCTACGATTCAGGCTGCAAACATGCGTCAGGGGGTGTAAAACAACGTAAAGTCATGGATTAGCGGGCCTTGATGACGTAATTTCTGCCTCGGAGGTATTTAAACAATGAATAAAATCCTGTTAGTTGATGATGACCGGGAGCTCACCTCCCTGTTAAAAGAGCTGCTCGATATGGAAGGTTTTAATGTGCTCGTAGCCCATGACGGGGAACAGGCGCTGACCCTTCTGGACGACAGCATCGATTTACTTTTGCTTGATGTGATGATGCCGAAGAAAAACGGTATCGATACACTCAAAGAGTTGCGTCAGACGCACCAGACCCCGGTTATCATGCTAACGGCCCGCGGGAGCGAGCTGGATCGCGTTCTCGGCCTCGAGCTGGGCGCGGACGATTATCTGCCTAAGCCGTTCAACGATCGTGAGCTGGTAGCGCGTATACGCGCTATTCTGCGCCGATCGCACTGGAGCGAGCAGCAGCAGACAACCGAAGCCGGTTCACCGACGCTGGAAGTGGATGCGCTAAGCCTTAACCCCGGTCGCCAGGAAGCCAGCTTCGATGGCGTGACCCTGGAACTGACCGGCACCGAGTTCACCCTGCTCTATCTTCTGGCGCAGCATCTTGGCCAGGTGGTATCGCGTGAACATCTTAGCCAGGAAGTATTAGGTAAACGCCTGACGCCATTCGACCGCGCAATCGATATGCACATCTCCAACCTGCGGCGTAAGCTGCCGGAGCGCAAGGACGGCCATCCGTGGTTTAAAACGCTGCGCGGACGCGGCTATCTGATGGTATCGGCTTCATGATTGGAAGTTTAACCGCACGCATCTTCGCTATTTTCTGGCTCACGCTGGCGCTGGTGTTGATGCTGGTTCTGATGCTGCCCAAGCTGGACTCGCGCCAGATGACCGAGCTGCTGGAGAGCGAGCAACGTCAGGGCATCATGATTGAACAGCACGTCGAGGCCGAACTGGCGAACGATCCGCCGAACGACCTGATGTGGTGGCGTCGTCTGTTTCGCGCTATCGATAAGTGGGCTCCGCCGGGCCAGCGTTTGCTGCTGGTCACCAGCGAGGGTCGCGTCATCGGCGCGGAACGCAACGAAATGCAGATTATCCGCAACTTTATCGGCCAGGCGGATAACGCCGACCATCCGCAGAAAAAACGCTATGGTCGTCTGGAAATGGTCGGGCCTTTTTCCGTCAGGGATGGAGAAGATAACTACCAGCTCTATCTGATTCGCCCTGCTAATACCTCACAATCAGACTTCATCAATCTGCTGTTCGACCGGCCTTTGTTGCTGCTCATCGTCACGATGTTAGTCAGCGCCCCGCTGCTGCTATGGCTGGCGTGGAGCCTGGCGAAACCCGCGCGTAAGCTGAAAAATGCCGCCGATGAAGTCGCCCAGGGCAACCTGCGTCAGCATCCGGAGCTGGAAGCCGGTCCGCAGGAGTTTTTAGCCGCCGGGACCAGTTTTAACCAGATGGTGACCGCGCTGGAGCGCATGATGTCCAGCCAGCATCGTCTACTGTCCGATATCTCGCACGAACTGCGCACGCCGCTGACCCGCCTGCAGTTAGGCACCGCATTGCTGCGCCGCCGCAGCGGGGAAAGCAAAGAGCTGGAGCGGATTGAGATGGAAGCGCACCGGCTGGATAGCATGATCAACGACCTGCTGGTGATGTCGCGCAATCAGGCGAAAACCGCGCTGGTCAGCGAGACGGTGAAAGCCAACCAGCTGTGGGGCGAGGTGCTGGATAACGCCGCCTTTGAAGCCGAACAGATGGGGAAATCGTTCACCGTCGAGTATCCGCCGGGGCCCTGGCCGCTGTACGGTAACCCCAATGCTCTGGAAAGCGCGCTGGAGAATATCGTGCGTAACGCGCTGCGCTACTCGCATACCAAAATTTCGGTAAGCTTCTCGGTGGATAAAGATGGCATCACGGTTAACGTCGATGATGACGGCCCGGGCGTAAGTCCGGAGGATCGCGAGCAGATTTTCCGCCCGTTCTACCGTACCGATGAGGCGCGCGATCGCGAGTCTGGCGGTACCGGGCTGGGGCTGGCGATTGTCGAAGCGGCAATCCAGCAGCATCGCGGTTGGGTGAAAGCCGACGACAGCCCGCTGGGCGGCTTGCGCTTAACCCTGTGGCTGCCGCTGTACAAGCGTACCTGATTCTCCCGGCCTGCGCTTCGCCAGGCCGGGTTCGAAACGGGTAGCCCGGATAAGGCGCAACGCGCCGCCATCCGGGAACGCGCACGGAAGCGCTATTTCCCCCACAATCTCCGCGAATTATTTTCGATCTTCCCGCTCAGGCGCCGTTTCTGCATGGTACGGCTCCAGCTTACCGACAGCCCCGCCGCCGATAGCAGGCGGTGATACTGCTCGTCATCGAACGGCATTTGCCAGGCAATAGCTCCCGCCTCGTGAACGCTAACGTCGCTGAGGCGGGAAACCAGCGCCAGTGGCGCATCGCCGGACACTCGTCCGCCCGCCACTACCCGATACAGCCAGCCGGTTTTGCCGCTATTCTGCATAAGCTGCGCCATGTCGCTGACGGCAAAATGGTAGTTAAGCTTGAAGCACGGCGATCGCGGCTGCGTCACCTGAATCAGCGCCTCTCCCCAGCGGAAGATATCGCCAATATAGACATTTTTTTCCGTCAGCCCTTCGGTCGAGAGATTTTCGCCAAACGCCGGGGCGCAGAAAAGATCCGCCTGCTGCGGAAGTTCACGGGCCCAGTGGGCATAGTGTTCACGGGGATAGTGGCACAGCGCGCGGTCCGGCCCGCCGTGAATTTTCTTCTCCGCCTGCTCATCGCCCTCCAGCCCCAAATCGCCGAGGGTCAGTTCACCGTCGATCTGAATTTTACCGATGGCGCTTGGACGGCTGCCGTCGTAATCCCTTACCTTGCCCACAAAGACATTCACCGGATAGTGCATCGCTGCTCCTTTGCTGCGGATATAAAAAAAGCGAGTCATCAGACTCGCTTCTCGCTCAGCACAATGCAACCTTATTTTTTGGCGGCAAAACGCGCTGCGGCTTCGTCCCAGTTCACCACGTCCCAGAACGCTTTAATGTAGTCCGGACGACGGTTCTGGAATTTCAGGTAGTAAGCGTGTTCCCATACGTCCAGGCCCAGAATCGGGAAGCCGGAAGCGCCGGAGATTGCTTCGCCCATCAGCGGGGAGTCCTGGTTAGCGGTAGAAACCACCGCCAGCTTGTCGCCTTTCAGCACCAGCCACGCCCAGCCGGAGCCGAAACGGGTAGCAGCCGCTTTTTCAAATTCCGCTTTAAAGTTATCAACGGAACCGAAATCACGCTCGATAGCCGCTTTCAGGTCGCCCTGCAGGGTGGTACCGGTTTTCAGGCCTTTCCAGAACAGGCTGTGGTTAGCGTGGCCGCCGGCGTTGTTACGCAGCACGGTTTTTTTGTCTGCCGGCAGCTGATCCAGTTTGGTAATCAGCTCTTCTGCGGACAGGTTCGCGAATTCAGGCAGGCTTTCCAGCGCTGCGTTGGCATTATTAACGTAGGTCTGGTGGTGTTTAGTGTGATGGATTTCCATCGTCTGCTTGTCAAAATGCGGTTCCAGGGCGTCATAAGCGTACGGCAGGGCAGGCAGTGTATAACTCATAATCATCTCCATTATTGTCGAGCGGCGGAAAGTGTTAATGCCGCGTAAGCAGTTGGTTCATTATAGTTAATTAAATGATATTGAAAACGCTTATCAATGCCGTATTTTTAATAAGGTTATAACAAGGGGGAATAGATGTAGTTTTGTGATACAGAACAACTAATTAAGTTTTTGGTTGCCAGGTTCCGCCTTCTGGTGGCAACAGCTTAAAGGCGGAAAAACTGACCGATTTTTACACTCATCGGGTCGGAAGAAGATTTATCCGATAAAAAATAGATGAGGATAAAATCAATGAATCACGCGATTACGATGGGTATTTTTTGGCATTTGATAGGTGCAGCCAGTGCAGCCTGTTTCTATGCCCCGTTCAAGAAAGTTAAACATTGGTCCTGGGAAACAATGTGGTCAATCGGCGGGATCGTCTCCTGGCTGATCCTCCCCTGGGCCATCAGCGCCATGCTGCTGCCCGACTTCTGGGCCTATTACGGTTCTTTTAACGCCTCCACGCTTCTGCCCGTTTTCCTGTTCGGTGCCATGTGGGGCATCGGTAATATTAACTACGGCCTGACGATGCGCTATCTCGGCATGTCGATGGGGATCGGCATCGCCATTGGTATTACGTTGATTGTCGGTACGCTCATGACCCCGATTCTCAATGGTCAGTTTGATGTTCTCATTAACACTAAAGGCGGCCAGATGACGCTGCTCGGCGTGCTGGTTGCGGTGATTGGCGTGGGCATCGTCACCCGGGCAGGCCAGTTGAAAGAACGCAAAATGGGCATCAAGGCCGAAGACTTCAATCTGAAAAAGGGCCTGCTGCTGGCGGTGATGTGCGGCATCTTCTCCGCAGGTATGTCGTTCGCCATGAACGCCGCCAAGCCGATGCACGAAGCCGCCGCCGCGCTCGGCGTCGACCCGCTTTACACCGCGCTGCCAAGCTATGTGGTGATCATGGGCGGCGGCGCGCTGGTTAACCTCGGCTTCTGCTTTATCCGTCTGGCAAAAGTGAAAAATCTGTCGATAAAAGCCGACTTCTCGCTGGCAAAACCGCTCATCATCAGCAATATCCTGCTTTCCGCGTTAGGCGGCCTGATGTGGTATCTCCAGTTCTTCTTCTACGCCTGGGGCCACGCCAGCATCCCGGCGCAGTACGACTACATGAGCTGGATGCTGCATATGAGCTTCTATGTGCTGTGCGGCGGGCTTGTAGGCCTGATCCTCAAAGAGTGGAACAACGCCGGTCGTCGTCCTGTGGGCGTCCTCAGCCTCGGCTGCGTGGTGATTATCATCGCCGCCAATATCGTCGGTCTGGGAATGGCGAACTAGCGTCGTCAGGCGGCGGCGCGACTGCGCTGCCGCCACTGCCCCGGCGTCATGCCTATCTCGCGGTTAAACACCACCGAAAAGTAATTACTGTCTTCAAACCCGCACTGCATCGCCACTTCGCCAATCAGCCGTTCGGTATGCTGCAGCAGATACTGCGCGTGGCAAATACGCAGCTGGCGCAGGTAGTGGTTGATAGTCATCCCCGTCTGCTGACGAAACTGCTGGCGCAGCGCGCGCTCGCTGCACCCTTCCCGCTCGCAAAAACGGTCAAGAAAGAAGGGACGATTGAGGCTGCCCGCCAGCTCGGTGAGCAGCTTATCGAGCAGCGCTTCGCTTTGAGTTGCCGCCAGATTATCGGTGGCGTAGCGATAGCGCTGAAGAATAAGCACCAGCTGCGCAAACAGCAGTTCGGCCATATTATTGGCCTGCGCATCGCTACGACAGCTCTCATGCTCCAGCTGGGTAATCACCTGTCTGACCTGGGCCATGCCGCTGCTGCCAATCCGCCAGTGCGGAACCCACGGGGTGCCGAACAGGCCCGGAATGTGCGCCGCCCAGTCAAAGTTAAGCCGCAGCCGATCCGGGCAATAAATGACGTTTTGCAGGACAAGATCGTTTACCGAGGCGTAGGAGTGCTTATCTTCCGCGCGGATATAGAACAGATCGCCGCGGGTAATGCGCCACGGGCGATCGTTAAGAACGTGCAGGCCGTTTCCCCGCCACACCAGCACCAGTTCGCAGAACTCATGGGTGTGCTCGGCGAAGACGTTTTGCGGATAGCGATCCGCTACCGCCACCGCCTGAGCGGGGGAGGCAAAAAATTCATCTTTGCGAAGAATCAGCTGACCTGCCACGACATCAACTCCGAACATAAATAACGTTTCATTATTCGCGTTTATGTCTGCTAAAACGTTGACTGCTCTCCCGTTACTGAAGAATGGCGTCGCGCCCCTGGCGAATATCGCGCGGAGACCAGTCAAATTCACGGCGAAAAAGCGTCGAAAAGTGGTTACTGTCGCCGAATCCGCAGCGATAGGCGATATCGGTCACGCTGTCATCGCTGTGGCGCAGCAGATGGCGCGCTTTCATCAACCGCACCCGATTCAGGTAGCGCTGCGGCGTCAGTCCGGTTTGCTGTTTTAACTGACGATGCAGAGTTCGCAAAGAGAGCGAAAACCGCGCCGCCACCTCTTCCCAGCAGATATCTTCGGCAAAATGATCTTCCAGCCAGGCCATTAAATGGTTGAGCCGCGCGTCATTGTTGGCTGCGCCTTCGGCGAGGCTGCTTTTACGCAGGTGCACCAGCAGCTGCATAAATAAAATCTCGCGGCTGGCGATGGCGTGCATATCCGCATCTGCGCCAACGTTCTCCATCTGCTCCACAATCTGCCGCACCTGCTGCAATGCATTCTGATTCACCCGCCAGTGTGAGAGATAGTTCCCCTCCTGCTCCTGCGGTAACAGTTCGTTCAGGCCGGACAAAAAGCGAAATGCGTCCGGCGCGCGATAGAGCACATTAGTCAGGCATAAATTATCCGTGTGCTCGTAGAGATGACGATCGTGATCGCGGATAAAGCACACCGATCCGCCGCTGATGGTATAGGGCTGGCCGTTGAAAACGTGAATCCCGGTGCCGTGCTCCACAATAACAATCTCATGAAAATCATGATGATGCTCAGGAAAAGCGGATTGCGGGAGCCGCGGCTCAATGGCGACAGCTGAAACGCCGGACTTAAAGAAATCCACACTGTGCAACATAGTCATAGCCGCTCCTCGAAATGAGAAAAGTTATCAATCAGTGGAGCAAATAGTAATTAAGGGGCGGCGATCCGGCCTTCAATTTTTGACCGCAAAATTCGTAAAGCCTGCCGCTTTTTCAAGAAATGGCGGGAAAGATCGGGAACTGCGGACAACATCACATCCCTCCATGCAGCGCAGATAAAACGAAACTGTGACCTCTCTCACGGTCACCTTTGCTTTCTTGCCAGCGGCCAATTTTCCCTGTCAGTAACAAGAAGGTGAGCCTGAGGCGACTTTTTTAGACTGCATGCAATGATTTTCACAAGGATCTTCCCATGAGTTTTCGTCATTGTGTCGCCGTTGATTTAGGCGCCTCCAGCGGGCGGGTGATGCTCGCCGGTTATCAACCCGGGCAGCAAACGCTGGCGCTGCGTGAAATTCACCGTTTTACCAATAGCCTGCAGAAGGTTGATGGTTTCGACTGCTGGGATCTCGATAGCCTGGAAGGGGAAATTCGCCGCGGTCTGGAGAAGGTCTGCGAAGAGGGCATCCTGATCGACAGCATCGGCATCGATACCTGGGGCGTGGATTATGTCCTGCTGGATAAAGCGGGCCAGCGCGTCGGCCTGCCGGTTTCCTATCGCGATTCTCGTACCCAGGGGCTGATGCGCCATGCCGAAGAGCAGCTGGGCCGGGCGGAGATCTACCGCCGCAGCGGCATTCAGTTTCTGCCGTTTAACACCCTTTACCAGCTCCGCGCGCTGGTTGAACAACAGCCGGAACTGGTCAGCCAGGCCGCGCATGCGCTGCTGATCCCGGACTACTTTAGCTTCCGCCTGACCGGCAACATGAACTGGGAGTACACCAACGCCACCACCACGCAGCTGGTCAACATTAACAGCGATAACTGGGATGAAGAGCTGCTGAACTGGAGCGGCGCGCCGCGCGAATGGTTCGGTACGCCGACGCACCCCGGCAACGTTATCGGCCACTGGATATGTCCGCAGGGCAATAACATCCCGGTGGTCGCCGTCGCCAGTCACGATACCGCCAGCGCGGTTATCGCCTCGCCGCTGGCCAGCAAAAACGCCGCGTATCTCTCTTCCGGCACCTGGTCGCTGATGGGCTTTGAAAGCAAAACCCCCTGCACCAGCGATGCGGCGCTAAAGGCCAATATCACCAACGAAGGCGGGGCCGAAGGCCGCTATCGGGTACTGAAAAATATTATGGGTCTTTGGCTGCTGCAGCGGGTGCTCAAGGAGCAAAACGTCAGCGACCTGCCGGCGCTGATCGCACGCACCGCTGCGCTTCCGGCCTGCCGCTGCGTTATCGACTGTAACGATGACCGCTTTATCAACCCGGACAACATGAGCGCGGAAATCCAGGCCGCCTGCCGCGAATCCGGGCAGCCGGTTCCTGCCGGCGACGCCGAGCTGGCCCGCTGCATTTTCGACAGCCTGGCGCTGCTCTACGCTCGGGTGCTTAACGAACTGGCGGCGCTGCGCGGTCAGCCGTTCAGCCAGCTGCATATTGTCGGCGGCGGCTGCCAGAACGAACTGCTCAATCAGCTTTGCGCCGACGCCTGCGGTATCACCGTGGTCGCTGGCCCGGTTGAGGCCTCCACCCTGGGCAATATCGGCATTCAGCTGATGACCCTGGACGAGCTGCACAACGTCGATGAATACCGTCAGGTCGTGCGGCAAAACTACGCCCTCACCACCTTTACCCCCAATCATGAAAGTGAAATTGCCCGCTTTAGCGCGCAGTTTCAGCCACAACAGACCAAGGAGCTTTGCGCATGACCACTCAACTTGAACAAGCCTGGGAAATTGCCAAACAGCGCTACGCCAGCGTCGGCGTGGATGTCGAGGAGGCCTTGCGCCAGCTGGACCGCCTGCCCGTTTCCATGCACTGCTGGCAAGGCGACGACGTCGTCGGTTTCGAAAACCCGGAAGGAAGCCTGACCGGCGGTATTCAGGCCACCGGCAACTACCCGGGGAAAGCGCGTAACGCCAGCGAGCTGCGCGCCGACCTTGAGCAGGCGTTGAGCCTGATCCCCGGGCCAAAACGCCTGAACCTGCACGCCCTCTATCTGGAATCCGACGCGCCGGTAGCGCGTAATGAAATTAAGCCAGAGCACTTTAAAAACTGGGTTGAGTGGGCGAAAGCCAACAAGCTGGGGCTGGATTTTAACCCCTCCTGCTTCTCGCATCCGCTGAGCGCTGACGGCTTTACGCTGTCGCACGCCAACGATGAAATCCGCCAGTTCTGGATCGATCACTGCAAGGCCAGCCGCCGCATTTCCGCTTACTTCGGCGAACAGCTGGGCACGCCGTCGGTGATGAATATCTGGATCCCGGACGGCATGAAGGATATTACCGTTGACCGCTTCGCGCCGCGCCAGCGCCTGCTGAACGCGCTTGATGAAGTGATCAGCGAGAAGCTGGACCCGGCGCACCATATTGACGCCGTAGAGAGCAAACTGTTCGGTATCGGCGCGGAAAGCTACACCGTCGGTTCCAATGAGTTCTATATGGGCTACGCCACCAGCCGCCAGACTGCCCTGTGCCTGGATGCTGGCCACTTCCATCCGACGGAGGTCATCTCCGATAAGATTTCCGCCGCCATGCTCTATATCCCGCGTCTGCTGCTGCACGTAAGCCGTCCGGTACGCTGGGACAGCGACCACGTGGTGCTGCTGGATGATGAAACCCAGGCCATCGCCAGCGAAATCATCCGCCACGATCTGTTCGACCGCGTGCATATCGGTCTCGATTTCTTCGACGCCTCGATCAACCGCATCGCGGCGTGGGTGATTGGTACCCGCAATATGAAGAAAGCGCTGCTGCGCGCTCTGCTGGAACCAACCGAGCAGCTGCGTCAGCTGGAGCTCGACGGCGATTACACCGCCCGTCTGGCGCTGCTGGAAGAGCAGAAGTGCCTGCCGTGGCAGGCCATCTGGGAAATGTACTGTCAGCGTCACGATACGCCGGCAGGCAGCCAGTGGCTGGATAACGTACGCGCTTATGAAAATGCGGTTCTGAGCCAGCGCGGGTAATGCCTGGACTTCCCCGGACGCAGCCGGGCTACGAACCGGTAGCCCGGATAAGCCATTTACGGCGCAATCCGGGGGCTCACACATATTCAGGGCGAGGGGCCAACCCCGCGCCGAATCAACAGGAAAGACAAGACTATGCAGACCATTATCGACGCCTGGTTCGTCCAGGGCATGATTAAAGCCACTTCCGACGCCTGGCTGAAAGGCTGGGACGAGCGCAACGGCGGCAACCTGACGCTGCGCCTCGACGAAGCGGATATTGAACCCTACGCGGCGGATTTCCACGCTAAACCGCGCTATATCGCCCTGAGCCAGCCGATGCCAACGCTGGCCAACCAGCCGTTTATCGTCACCGGTTCCGGTAAATTCTTCCGTAACGTCCAGCTCGACCCGGCGGCTAACCTCGGCGTGGTGAAAGTCGACAGCGACGGCGCGGGATACCATATTCTTTGGGGTCTGACCAACGATGCGGTACCGACATCCGAGCTACCGGCGCACTTCCTGTCGCACAGCGAGCGCATCCGCCTGACCAACGGCAAAGACCGGGTGATCATGCACTGCCACGCCACTAACCTGATTGCCCTGACCTACGTGCTGGAGAACAACAGCGATCTGTTCACCCGAAAGCTCTGGGAAGGCAGCACCGAATGCCTGGTGGTCTTCCCGGACGGCGTCGGCATTCTGCCGTGGATGGTGCCGGGCACCGACGAAATCGGCAAGGCCACCGCTGAGGCGATGCAGAAACACTCGCTGGTGCTGTGGCCGTTCCACGGCGTTTTCGGCAGCGGCCCCAATCTGGATGAAACCTTCGGCCTGATCGATACCGCCGAGAAATCCGCTGAGGTGCTGGTGAAAGTCTATTCAATGGGCGGGATGAAACAAACCATCACCCGCGAAGAGCTGGTCGCTCTTGGCAAACGCTTCAACGTTCAACCGATGCAGTCCGCGTTAGACCTTTATCAATAACAACATCGCGCCCCGCTCACCGAGACGGGGCGAAACATCACCTGCAAACCCTACCAAACTGACTCTTGTGGAGTAAAAGCAATGAAAACAAAGACAAGCTTGATCCTCACCGTCGCCATCCTGGCGTTGTCCGGTTCCGCTTTAGCCGAAGTCAAAATCGCCCTCGTGGCGAAATCATTGGGAAATGGATTCTTCGAAGCAGCGAACGTCGGCGCGCAGGAAGCGGCCAAAGAGTTAGGCGATGTCAAAGTGATCTATACCGGCCCGACCACCACCACCGCCGAAGCACAGATCGAAGTGCTGAATGGTTTGATCGCCCAAGGGGTGGATGCGATCGCCATTTCCGCTAACGATCCCGATGCCGTGGTGCCGGTGCTGAAGAAAGCGATGCAGCGCGGCATTAAGGTGGTCTCCTGGGACTCCGGCGTCGCGCCGGCGGGACGCCAGATCCATCTTAATCCGTCCAATAACGCCTTGATTGGCGAAACCAACGTTAAGCTCGCCGCCGATGCGCTGAAGGCGCTGAACGTGGAAAAAGGCGAGGTGGCGATTTTAAGCGCTACCCCAACCTCCACCAACCAGAACATCTGGATTGAGGAGATGAAAAAGGTGCTGCCGCAGTATCCGTCCGTCAATCTGGTGACCGTCGCCTACGGTGACGATCTGTCGGATAAAAGCTACCGCGAAGCGGTGGGCCTGCTGAAGTCATATCCTGACCTGAAAGTAATTGTTTCGCCTTCGTCGGTGGGGATCGTTGCCGCCGCGCAGGCGGTGAAAGATCAGGGCAAAATCGGCAAGGTCTACGTGACTGGCCTGGGGTTGCCATCGGAAATGGCGGGGGCGATTAAGTCCGGCGCCAGCAAAAGCTTTGCTATCTGGAATCCGATCGACCTTGGCTATGCCGCCACGTATCTGGCCGACGATTTAGTTAAAGGCACGGCGACCAAAACCGAAGCCAATATGGGCAAGCTGGGCAAAGTGAAGCTCGACGCCGACGGTAGCGGCGCGATGGCCGAACCGTTCGTCTACGATGCGAGCAATATCGATAAGTTCTCGAAGATTTTCTAACCCTGCTTCCTCACCCCGGCCCGCTCCCGAAGGGAGAGGGAGAAAGCCAGGCCCTCTGCGCAATGTTGGCAGAGAGCTCTGAGCGGTTCCCTCGCCCCTTTGGGGAGAGGGTTAGGGTGATTTTACGGAGAACTATCATGTCAGCATCCACCCCACTGCTGTCGCTTAAGGGCATCACCAAGGTTTTCCCCGGCGTGCGCGCACTTGAGAACGTACAGCTCGATCTCTGGCCCGGCAAAGTCACCGCCTTAATCGGCGAAAACGGCGCGGGCAAATCCACGCTGGTCAAAGTGATGACCGGTATTTATCAGCCCGAAGAGGGCGAGATTCTCTATAAAGCGATCCCTATCCAGCTGCCGACCCCGGAGTCAGCGCACAAGGTCGGGATCACCGCCATTCATCAGGAAACCGTGCTGTTCGACGAGCTGTCGGTCACTGAAAATATTTTCGTCGGCCAGTATCTGCATCGCGGTCTGCTGAAGAGGCTCGACTGGCCCGCCATGTACCGCAAAGCCAGCGAGATTCTCACCCGCCTGGAGGTGCAGATTGACCCGCGCGCGACGTTGAAAACCCTCAGCATCGCCCAGCGCCATATGGTGGCCATCGCCCGGGCGCTCTCCTTTGAAGCCCAGGTGGTGATCCTCGATGAGCCGACCGCCGCGCTCTCACAGCATGAAATTCTGGAGTTTTATCAAATCGTTGAGCGCCTGAAGCAGGACGGCAAAGCGATTCTTTTTATCTCGCATAAGTTTGATGAGATTTTCGAGCTGGCGGACTACTACACCATTCTGCGCGACGGCGTTTACGTCAGCTCCGGAGCGATAAACGACATCACCGAAGAGCGGATGGTGGCGATGATGGTGGGCCGCGCGATTACCCAAACCTACCCGAAAGTTGACTGTACCCCAGGGGAAACGGTGCTGGAGGTGCAAGACCTCTGTCACCCCACCGAGTTTGCTCATATCAATTTCAGCCTGCGCAAAGGGGAGATTCTTGGCTTTTACGGCCTGGTGGGCGCCGGGCGCACCGAGCTGATGCAGGCGCTCTCCGGGGTCTCGACCCCCTCCTCCGGCAACATCGTACTGAAGGGCAAAGCGATGCGCTTTCGCCAGCCGGCCGACGCCATCAACGCCGGTATCGTCTGCGTGCCGGAAGAGCGGCAGAAGCAAGGAGCGATTATCGCCCTGCCGATCGCCCAGAACATCAGCCTGCCGCAGCTCAGCAAACTCAACCCCAACGGCGTACTGAACGACGCCCGCGAATGGCGGCTGGCGGATGAGTACGCTTCGCGCTTACAGGTCAAAGCTTTTAGCTGGCGGCAGGCGGTGGAAACCCTTTCCGGCGGCAATCAGCAAAAAGTGGTGATCGGCAAATGGCTGGCGACCCATCCCGAGGTGATTATCCTCGACGAACCGACCAAAGGCATCGATATCGGTTCCAAAGCGGCGGTGCACCAGTTTATGTCCGAACTGGTCAGCCAGGGGTTGGCGGTCATTATGGTCTCTTCGGAGCTGCCGGAAGTGATGGGTATGGCCGACCGGATTATCGTGATGCACGAGGGGCTGATGGTGGCCGAGTATCGCGCCGGTGAAGCGACGGCGGAAACCATCGTCAGCGCCGCCAGCGGCGTGAATCAGGAGGCAGCGTAATGGGCAAACAGCTGCTTAAACACCGCGAAGCGCTGCTGGCGGCGGTGATCATTTTGATGATCGGCGCTATCGGCAGCCGGGCGCCGTCGTTCGTCTCGCCGGGCAATCTGGTGGAGATGTTTAACGACACCGCCATTCTGATCATCCTCGCCCTCGGGCAGATGATGGTGCTGCTCACCAAAGGCATCGATCTGTCGATGGCCGCCAATCTGGCGCTGACCGGAATGATCGTCGCTCTGCTCAACGCCCACTATCCGGGTATCCCGGTGACGGCGCTGCTGGCGCTGGCGACCCTGCTTGGTCTGCTGATGGGGATGATTAACGGCCTGCTGGTCTGGCGGCTCGGTATTCCGGCCATCGTGGTCACACTGGGCACCATGAGTATTTATCGCGGGATTATCTTCCTGCTTTCCAACGGCGGCTGGGTCAACTCGCACCAGATGAGCGCCGATTTTCTCGGCCTGCCGCGCGCCTCGCTGCTGGGAATGCCGCTGCTGAGCTGGTGCGCTATCACCGCGCTGCTGCTGGTGGGCTATTTCCTGCGCTACAGCCGCACCGGCCGGGCCTTGTACACCGCGGGCGGCAACGCGACGGCGGCGTACTACACCGGGATTAACGCCGGGAAGATGCAGTTTGTCAGCTTCTGCCTCTCCGGCGCGCTGGCCGGCTTCTGCGGCTATTTGTGGATCTCACGTTTCGCTGTCGCCTATGTCGATGTCGCCAACGGTTTTGAACTGCAGGTGGTCGCCGCCTGCGTCATCGGCGGCATCAGCACCATGGGCGGAACCGGTCGCGTGCTCGGCTGCCTGTGCGGGGCGCTGTTCCTTGGAGTGATTAATAACGCGCTGCCGGTGATCGGTATTTCGCCGTTCTGGCAAATGGCCATTTCCGGCGCGGTGATCGTCATTGCGGTGCTGCTTAACGAACGCGGCAATAAAGGCCACGGACGGTTAATCCTGCGCGACGCGGCATTAGCCCGACAGAAACAGGCGGTGAAATCATGAGCAAAATGATGATGTCTGAAGAGATGAAAAGCGTCCCGGCCGCGCCGTCGCCGCTGCGCCGCTTGCTGTGCTGGGAAGGGTTTCTGCTGGCGGTAACCCTGGCGGTATTTATGGTTAACGCCCTGGCATCCCCCTGGTTCCTTAATATCTGGAATCTGTCGGACGCCACGTTTAACTTCACCGAAAAAGCGATCATCGTGCTGCCGATGGCGATGCTGATTATCGCCAGAGAGATCGACCTTTCGGTAGCCTCGACGATGGCGCTGAGCTCAACGGCGATGGGCTTCTGCGCGGCAGCGGGTATGGATACGCCGCTGCTGGTGGCCGTCGGGCTGGGCGTGGGGCTGCTGTGCGGCCTGTTCAACGGTATCCTGGTGACGCGCTTTAACCTGTCGTCGATTGTGATCACCATCGGCACCATGAGCCTGTATCGCGGGATAACCTACATTCTGCTGGGCGACAAGGCGCTCAATCACTACCCGGACAGCTTCGCCTGGTTTGGCCAGGGCTACGTGTGGGGCGCGCTCTCTTTTGAGTTTGCGCTGTTTATCCTTCTTGCTGCCGCCTTTACCTTCCTGCTGCATAAAACCAACTTTGGCCGCCGGACCTACGCCATCGGCAATAACCCGACCGGAGCCTGGTTCTCCGGGATCAACGTCAAGCGTCACAACCTGGTGCTGTTCGCGCTGGTCGGGCTGATGGCCGGCCTGGCGGCGGTTCTGCTGACCTCAAGGCTCGGCAGTACCCGCCCGACGCTGGCGATGGGCTGGGAGCTGGCGGTCGTCACGATGGCGGTACTCGGCGGCGTCAATATTCTCGGCGGTTCCGGCAGCATGGTGGGGGTGATTATCGCCGCTTTCCTGATGGGGCTGGTGACGTTTGGCCTGAGCCTGCTCAACGTGCCGGGCATCGTGATGTCGATCATCATCGGCGCGATGCTGATTGTGGTTATTTCGCTGCCGATTATTACCCGGCGGATTTTGCAACGAAGACGGATTTAATTTCCCCTTCACCCTAAATCCCGGAGGCGGTGCTACGCACCTGTCCTGGCTACCGGCCTGCAGACGCCAGTGAACCTGTAGCCCGGGTAAAGCGCCAGCCGCGACCCGGGAGCGGGTGAAGGGAAACGGATTACCCAAATCAACATTAAGGAGAATTATCATGAGTTTTATGTTGGCACTACCCAAAATCAGCCTCCACGGCGCGGGCGCAATCGGTGATATGGTTAAGCTGGTGGCAGGTAAAGGGTGGGGTAAAGCGCTGATCGTCACCGACGGTCATCTGGTCAAGATGGGTCTGCTCGAAAGCCTGTTTACCGCCCTGGATGAACAGCAAATGTCTTATCATCTGTTTGATGAGGTGTTCCCTAACCCAACGGAAGCGCTGGTGCAAAAAGGCTACGCGGCGTATCGCGAGGCCGGGTGTGATTACCTTATCGCCTTCGGCGGCGGCAGCCCGATCGATACCGCTAAAGCGGTGAAAATCCTCACCGCCAACCCGGGGCCATCGACCGCCTACTCCGGCGTCGGCAAAGTGAAAAACGCCGGGGTGCCGCTGGTAGCAATCAACACCACAGCAGGAACAGCCGCGGAGATGACCAGCAATGCGGTCATTATCGACGCCGAACGTCAGGTGAAAGAGGTGATCATCGACCCCAATATCATTCCCGATATTGCCGTCGATGACGCCAGCGTGATGCTGGATATCCCGCCGTCCATTACCGCCGCCACCGGCATGGACGCGCTGACCCACGCCATTGAAGCTTTTGTTTCCGTTGGCGCGCACCCGCTGACCGATGCCAATGCCCTGGAAGCGATTCGCCTGATCAACCAATGGCTGCCGCAAGCCGTGGACGACGGGCACAATCTTGAAGCCCGCGAGCAAATGGCGTTTGGCCAGTATCTGGCGGGCATGGCGTTTAACAGCGCCGGTCTTGGCCTGGTGCATGCGCTGGCTCATCAGCCGGGCGCTACCCACAATCTTCCGCACGGCGTGTGCAACGCCATCCTGCTGCCGATCATCGAAAACTTTAATCGCCCGAACGCGGTTGCCCGTTTCGCTCGCGTCGCGCAGGCGATGGGCGTCGATACCCGCGGCATGAGCGATGAGGTAGCCAGCATGGAGGCCATCAACGCCATCCGCGCGCTGAGTAAACGCGTCGGCATCCCGCAAGGCTTTAGTCAGCTTGGCGTTAGCAAAGCCGATATCGAAGGCTGGCTGGACAAAGCGCTGGCCGACCCGTGCGCGCCGTGCAACCCGCGCACCGCCAGCCGCGACGAAGTCCGCGAACTGTATCTGGAGGCATTATGATCCGCAAAGCTTTCGTGATGCAGGTAAACCCGGACGCGCATGAAGAGTATCAGCGCCGCCATAATCCCATCTGGCCGGAGCTGGCAGCGGTGCTGAAAGCCCACGGCGCGCACCATTACGCGATTTATCTCGATAAAGAGCGCCATCTGCTGTTCGCCACGGTGGAGATTGAATCCGAAGCGCGCTGGAACGCCGTCGCTGGGACAGAGGTGTGTCAGCGCTGGTGGCAGCATATGCGCGATGTCATGCCAGCCAATCCGGACAACAGTCCGGTAAGCGCGGAGCTCAAAGAGGTGTTTTATCTCGATTAAATCCATGACGGCCCCGCTGCATTTAGCGGGGCCACCGCTTCAGATCGAAGAGCGTTACATCGTTCCGGGAACGGGCGTGGCCCTGAAGGCGTTTACCGCCCTGTCCATCAGCACCCGATCGTCGCTTCCGCTATCCAGTATCGTGTTTTGCGCGGATTCTTTTTCTACCTGCACGGCAACCGCATCAAGCTCCTTTAACCTGGCCGTCGTCAGCAAAGCGCTGACCTGCGCCGCAAAGCAGGCATCCTCTTCGGAGGGCTGCGCCTGCGCCGCTGACGTCTCCGTGGTCGCCACGATATGGTTATTCGCAATATAATTCCCTTTCCCGGAAACCAGCCGGATGATGACCGGTTTTATTCCCAGCGGCTTGAGATACTGGATATCAATCGTTTCGGAAATATGATTGGCAATCAACGAATTATGACTACCATTGATATGCAGCAGACCATAGGCATCATCCAGGCCGTTGTCATAGGTCTGCATCGGCGGCCAGGGTTCGCGATCGCGGAAAAAATGATTGGCCGCGATGAGATTCTCCGCACTGTTATTCTCCAGTACCAACATCCCTGGATAAAATGAGTGCAACCGATTACCGGTCACGGTAGAACGAACAACGCCAGATAAATGAACGCTGCTGGCGCCACGCGGAAAGATATTATTGCCAGAAATTAATAACCCACCAAAGTTTTGGGCATAAATCGAATAGCCTTTATAGCCTGCGCCAATCAGGTTATCGGTTATTTTAGAAGCCTGTCCAGCGCCCCGAAGCTCGATGCAGTTGCCGCATTCGGCGATAAAGTTATTATGGATCGCCATAGCATCACTATTGTACGTCGTGAGACCATGCTCAAGATAGATAAATCCCATGCCGGTAATCCGGAAAGCATCCTGAGCGCTGGCGATATAAATCCCGGTTTTGCCGTTAATATAGCTATTTTCCGGATCGTTGTTTCCCAGCCCATCATCAATAAAATGCAAGCCATCAATACAGAAGTTTTCAAACGCCACTGAACTTATTCGCGGTGCTCCGCTGCGTTTCACGTAAAATGCAGCGCCAGCGTGTTCTTCATCACCGGGCTGCGGGCAAAGATCGACCAGGATACGGCTACCACCCGGCCATATATCATGCAAATTCGCCCACTCGTCAGCCGGCGTATTAAAGCGAATACTTGAAGAGACAAACCCGTGTCCGGCGCCCATTATTTTTAAATAACTGATATCAATCAAAACCTGAGTCGTCAGATGATAATCGCCGGGCGGGATATAGATAGCGGCGCCGGGTTTTCCACCATTATTCATGTCGGTTGCGGTTTGCCGATTTTTAATATCGAGAATAATACTGTTGATAACTTCGCCGATATCCTTATACGGATTACCGATATGCCACTGCGTCACGTCATAATAATTATTATGCGTCATGAAGAACCTCCTCTGCTATGAACAGAAAATTAATTAAAAAAACTGTTTTGATTAACACTGATATTTAATGATAAATAATACGGATAGCCTGATCCGCTGGCGATTAATCGCGTCCTTTTTCCAGTTCACGTTTTGCAAGATCGGCTTTGATTTTTTCAAGGAACGCGTTATTCAGCTTGAAGTAGCGCACCAGATACGCGCTGATGAAATAGCTCACCATCGGCAGTAGTGAGAACATCATGATGATGCCCTGAATGGTCTGCGCATTTTGCTGCGGCTCATTAGCGACATAGCCGGTAAACGCCAGAATCCACGCGACGATAGCGCCGGCCACCGCCAAACCCATTTTCAGCATAAAAAGGTTACCCGCGAAGGAGATACCGGTCAGGCGCTTGCCGAACTTCCAGTCACCGTAGTCATCAACGTCGGACATCATCGCCCACAGAATCGGGCCTGACTGAATTAAATGCAGAACGTTAATAATGATGAATAACGCCATCAGCGGGGTCAGGGATTGCGGTTCGATAAACCACAGCGCAAATGACAGAACACCGAGAATAATATTAATAATGCGGAACAGCGCGAGTTTATCAAAGCGATCGGTCAGCGGTTTGGCAAGCACGCTGCCCAGCATATTACAGGCCACACCCAGCGCCATAAACAATGTGATAAATCCGACAGAGGCCTTCATCACATAGGTAGCATAATAAATGGTGACGCCGCCGCGGATGAAGGCCGGGAAAACATTTAGAAAGGTTATAGAGATCATCAATAGCCACTGATCGTTCTTGATAATATCCCGCAGGTCTTTCTTTAATGACTCGTTTTCCTTAACCGACACCACGCGCTCTTTTATGCTGGAAAAGCAGAAGAGGAACATCAGGGTTGCCGCACCGCCCATAATCATCATCGTCAGCTGGAAACCGGAGGCGCGGTCGCCATTACCCAGCCAGTCCGTTAACGGCAAAATAGATGAGGAGATAATTAACGTTGCCAGTCCGTTAAGGAAAAAACGCCATGACAGGCAGCCCATACGCTCTTTCTGATTGAGAGTAATCACGCCGCCAACCGAGCAATAGGGAATATTGATCGCGGTATAAATCAGCGACATCATTAAATAGGTGACCCAGGCATAGATAATCTTGCCATTCATGCTTAGTTCTGGCGTAGTGAACATCAGCACCGCACCCAGCCCAAACGGAAACGCCATCCATAATAACCATGGGCGGAACTTACCCCAACGGGTCACGGTGCGGTCGCAGATGGCCCCCATCAGCGGATCGCTAAAAGCGTCAAAGATACGGATAACCAGGAATAAGGTCCCCACAACTCCGGCACTTAAGCCATACACGTCGGTATAAAACCAGGTCAGATACAGTGCCAGCACGCTCCATATCATTCCTGATCCGGCGTCACCCATGCCGTAGCCGATCTTCTCCCTCAGCCCCAGCTTTTCATAAGCGCTCGGCCTTTCCATTGCGGTAGCAGACATAAATATACCTATTTTTTTATTAAAAGGGACCCATGGCGCCAGTCGTCGCGCCATTGCTAAACATAAATCTTTTACAGGGTAGTAATATTAATTTTTACGCTGCTCTCACGAATAATTAACCGAGAGACAATTTCGTGCATTTCAATACTGTCCGGCTGCTGTTGATATTTCACCATCTGGAAAGCGAGATGAGCGATTTCACTTACCGGCTGCGCAACGCTGGTAATTCTTTTTGTTTGCGCCAGCAAGGTATTATCAAAACTGGCAATCGCAATATCTTCTGGAACGGCGATGCCTTTTGCTTCTAGCCCATCGATAAGATAGTTTGCCGCAATATCGTTATAAACTAACAGACATGTACAGGTTCGCTTCGGCTCGCTGAGTTTCTCAATAATATCATCAAGAATGCTTATATGACCTGAGACCTTCTCACCCTCACCTTTTGTTATCCAGAACGAATTATCTTTGGCAAGCTTTAAACCATGACTCGCTATTTTTTTGCTGTACGACGATACCTTGCGGTTATCAACGCCTTCCTGGGCAACAAAACCAAATGCAACATGTCCGGTGTGTATGAAATGCTCCGCAATACTTTCAGCCCCGCGATCCTGATTAATCGATACAGAATTAAAGAACCGGGACACCTGCGTAACGACGACAACCGGGATTCGGGTAATAGTTAACCATTCTGAAAGACCGGCTTCTGCTTCTGTCGGCACCCATAGCAAACTGTCAATGCCCATCCCCACCAGGGTATGAATAATATGCTTATCTTGTTGCGGTTGATTCTGGTGCGTTTTGACGATCACCGATTTACCGATGTACCGGGCCTCTTCTTCCACTGTCGCCAACAGTTCACAGAAGTGAGGATTGACCAGATTAGGCACAACCACACCAATCAGTCCGGAACATTTACCGCTAAGTTGAAACGAACTTTTGCTGGGAACATAGCAAAGATAATCCATCGCCTCCCGCACCGCCTTACGCGTTTCCGCGACCACGCTGGGATGATTATTCAGGACTCGTGATACGGTTGCCGTCGAGACCCCAGCTCTTTTTGCTACGTCTTTAATCGATGCCATGGTAATTGAATACGCCTTCTGACTCCTGGAGCTCACTATAAATTGTGAGCTAAATCGAAAATGTAAGCCAGTTCACATGTTGTCGCGTTACATGGAATGACGTTTAGCCTTCGCAATTTTATTATTCCTTACATAGCTTAAAGACCGGCCTATACAAAAGCATAAATCAGCGTAAAAGAATAATATATTATGTCAAAAAAATATTGCTGGTGGTCGTGTGGGATTTAGCTGAAAGGTATTGAACGCATGAAGGCGCCTCATCCTTTTTGCCGAGTAAACGACAGAGTGTCAGATGACATCTTCACTCAGGATAAGGCATTAGAAGTGCTGGCTTAATTATATATAGCGGCTACTGTTCATTAAAGTAATGTGCAATTTAATAGAATGTACTGTGGCTATAACGATAATTATCAGAAGAAATACTTAAAGCGCACCCGCGCGCCGTAGCGATCGTCATCATCCCCCTGACTCAGCTTGTCGTCGCTGTCGAGAAAGGAGTAATAAGCGCCGAGATAAATATTAAAGTTCTGCATGTTCATGACGTTCGGAATTTGATACGACGCGTGCAAAGTATGAATATTGTAAGTGCCCTGGTCCTTAATCCAGCAGTCGTTCTCGCAAATCACGCCGGCATAATCGCTGATTTTATTATGCGCGTAGATATATCCCAGCTCAAAGCGCCGCCATAGCGCGTTCACCCCGGAGGTGAAATCCTTCTCGTTATTGGCATCCATATAAGCGGTATTCAGGTTTACTACCACACCGTCCGCCGGGTCGCTCTTCAGGCCGTTCCAGGTCATGGTCAGGCCATAGCCGGTGCGGTCAGACTGATCGACGAAGTGACCCTGCGTATTTTTATAGCCGTAGGCATTCTGTACCACGTTCGCTTCCACGGCCGCCGCAACGGAAAATTCATCCTTTGCCCAGGACACCACCGGACGCAGGTACGCCACGTTCTTTTTCTGCTCCATGTCGCGACCGTGATAACCGCCGTCGTTATACAACGAAGTACCGTCTTCCAACAGTGTATTAAGCTCAAAATACCAGTTATCTAACTGTTTACTCAGTAAGAAGTTACCGCCTGCGTCAGAACGACCGCGTCCCTCTTTCATCATATAGATATAGCCATGACCGTCACTGTACAGGTCGTTAGCGGTATTTCCTGAGTGCTCAACGAAGGTATCCTGATTTAGCGGGAACATATCGTACGCCTCAAAACGCCCCACTTTCACCTTCCAGTCGTTCTCCTGACCAAAGAAGAAAACCGCATCATCAAGGTTCATCGAACCGGTCATGTCCGCTAGCGGCTGGATAGAGAACCCGGCAAAATAGCCGTTTTCCATTTTACGGATACCGTCAAAACCGAGCAGAATGCGGCCATTTAAATCCCACTTATCATAGGTTGTATCGCTGCCAACGTCGGCATTGGTCATGGCCAGCAAGCCATGTTTGCTTTCCGCATCCATATTGAATTCGACATCGCCGTAGATTTTCAGATCGCCATAGCCGGATAATTTCAGCTCAGGAACTGAAATATTTTTTTTACTCTCAGCGGTCGGGGCCATGCTTTTAACCGCTACGCTGGTTTGCGCCGCCTGTATAGCGGAATTCTGCTTCGCCTGTAAATCCCGCACCTGGCCTTCGGCCACCGCCGCCCGGCTTTCAGCGGCGGCAAGCCGCGCTTCAAGCAGCTCCATCCTTTGTTCCAGCGTCAGATGATTATCTTTCGCTACCGCTGAACCGGTTATCAAAGACAAACCTATGGCTATCGATAATGCTGTTTTATTCATTTTTATTTTCCGGAGGTAAAAGAGGGCCAGGTGAGTCATAAACTCACCCGTATATATTTTTATTTTTTATATCAGGAAGATTTTCTATTTTATTATTGAAGTTCAGCCTGCGAACAGCTGATATTTATTTTTATCCTCATCGGTAATGTCTCTTAATACCCGACAAGGGACGCCTGCGGCGACAACATTTGCCGGTATGGAACGGTTCACCACGCTCCCGGCGCCAATGACCGAGTTTTTTCCGATAGTGACGCCAGGATTGATAATCACCCCGGTGCCCAGCCAGACGCCGTCTTCAATAACCACCGGCAAAGAGAACTGCTGCTGGGTGTGGCGCAGATCCGGATGGATCGGGTGGCCGGCGGTTGAAATCGTCACATTTGGCGCAAACATCACGTTATTACCAATGGTGATCTCAGCATCATCAACCAGCGTCAGATTAAAGTTAGCGTAAAAATTATCGCCAATGGAGATGTGAGTTCCGTAGGCAAAATTAATCGGTGGTTCTATCCAGCATTCTTTACCCACGCGGGCAAACATCCGCTGAATAATGTCGTTTCTTAATTCCTGGTTAAACGGATGGGAGTGGTTGTACTCATAGGCTCGCGCCTTCCCCATCAGCCGCTGCTGCGGTAAGCCATATCCTGAATCAATATAGAGCTCGCCGCTGTTCATTCTTTCTTTCATATCCATCATACAAACCGCTCCTGTCACGGTGACTAATTGCTCCGTTGGCTAAACCGTCATAGCGCTATCGCTAATCTTTTCCGGCTTTGCCTTACCCGATAAGGTAAAGGCGGATATTAGCGTAACGGCCAGGGCAATTCCGCCGAGGATCATATAGGTGTCCTGGAAGCCGATGCGGTCATACATGTTGCCGGCAAAAGCGGAGAGGAAGATCGCCGCCACCTGTTTGGAAAACTGGAAGCCAACCAGATAAATCGTCGCCGACAGGCGGACGTCAAATACGCCGGTGATATATTTAAAGGCCCCCACCAGCAGGAACGGCACTTCCAGCGCGTGGAGCATTTTCAGCGCCACCACTTCCGCAGCCGTCGTGGCAAACGATGAACCGATCATCCTTGCCGCCATCACCATTCCGGCAATCAGTAACGTATTTTTCGCCCCGATGCGGTTAATAATCCACGGCGAGCTGAACATAATAATCGCGTTGCATATTTCCCCGGCGGTGGTCGCAAAACCAAAAGCGCGGGTGCCCGATTCAGGGGTGGCAAAAAAGGATTTAAAGAAGGTGGCAAACTGCTGATCGAAGACATCATAAACGCAGGCGACGCCGATGACGTACAGAATAAACATCCACATTTTGCGCTGGCGGAACATGCTCACGGCAGTTTTTAAATCCACCGCCGGACGATTAGCCCCTAAAGAATCCATCACCTGTGCGCTCTGACTGGCCTGCGGTTTAGCGATAGCCACCAGCACAACCAGTACCAGCGCGGCGGCGGAGCCCATCCAGAACACCCACTCCGGGTTAACGCTGAACAGCATCCCCGCCGTGGTGGCGCACAGGGCCCAGCCGAGGCAGCCAAAAGTCCGCGCCTTGCCGTATTCAAACCCGCTATTGCGGCTCACGCGTTCGATATAGGCCTCCATCGCCCCGGCGCCGGCGGAGAACACAAAGCCAATATAGGCTCCGCCGCTCAGCGCGCCGAGCCAGATATTGGTTTTCAGCAACGGCGCAAAAACGTAGAGGAAAAAGGGCGCGATCAGCACCAGCAGCACGGTGACAATCCACATCAGATGCTTTTTCAGCCCCAGCTTATCGGAGATCACGCCCAGTATCGGCTGAAAACAGATAGCAAACAGCGACAGGCTGGAGAAAACAATCCCGGTCTCGGTTTTATTCAGGCCGATGACATCCGATAACCAGATCGGCAAAAACGGAAAGCAGGTGGCCATAATGAAAAAGTAGAGAAAGAAGAACAGCCCGAAAATCCAGAAATTGGGGTTGTTTTTATGGGTACAGACGGTCGGGTTCATGGTGTATTCCTCAAAAAGGGCCGCCGCGCGGCCCGTCGTCATCACACGCGTTGCAGGCCAATCAAAATGGCGCTTTCCGGGTCAAGGATTGGCAGCGCCAGCCCCGCCAGTTGCAACCACTCGCCGCTTACGGTCTGCGGCGTCGTCATCCATTCCGGCAGCTTACGCATGGTGTGGCCGCCCTCTCCCGTAATCTGAATATTCGGATGGTCGAGCAGCGTGACCTGGTAGCGCGCTCCCGCTTCCAGTCCCGGCACGCGCAGCGGCGCCATCAGGGTGTAGTCCGGCATCGCCAGCTGGCTGACGAGGAAAATCGCCTGGCTCCGGTCTTCGCTTACCACGCCGTGCGCCAGCGTAGTGGCGTCCGGCATATCGATACGCCACTGCACGCCGTGATGAATCACATCGCGCCACTGCTTATGCAACGCCGCGTATTTGCGGTAGCCGGCACGCTCTTGTTCGTCAGCGCTTACCGGGTCCAGCTCAAGCCCCATATGGCCGAACAGCGCCGTCAGGCCGCGAAACGCAATGCTGTGCTGGCGGAAGGTGGCGTGACAGTGGCGGTTGCCGATATGCGCGCCCATGACTTCCGGCGGGAAGAAGTAGCTCATGCCGCGCTGGATAGTGTTGCGCTCCAGGGCATCGTTATTATCTGAAGCCCAGAAGCGATGGCTGCGCTTCAGCACTTCGTAGTCGATTCGCCCGCCGCCGGAGGAGCAGGACTCAAATTCAATATGCGGGAAGCGAGCCACCAGCGTATCGAGCAGGCGATAGAACTGGCGGGTTTGCGCATCGGCGGCAGCTTTACCGTTATGCCCGGGCTGTACCAGTTCGCGGTTCATATCCCACTTCACATAATCCACCGCGTGCTCGCCCAGCAGCCAGCTCATCCGCTCCAGCAGATAATCAAAGGCTTCCGGGATATTCAGATTCAGCACAAATTGATGGCGCCCGGGAAGCGGCGTATAGCCCGGCAGCGCCAGCACCCAGTCAGGATGCGCGCGGTATAAATCGGAGTCAGGGTTAATCATTTCTGGCTCAACCCAGATGCCGAACTCCATGCCCAGCGATTTTACGTGGTCGATAACCGGGGTCAGACCGTGCGGATATTTTTGCTCATCAAGATACCAGTCGCCGAGCGCCGCCCAGTCGTCGTTGCGCCCTTTAAACCAGCCGTCATCAATGATAAAGCGCTCAACGCCCAGTTCCGCCGCCTCATCCGCCATGCGCATGATGTACTGCGGGTCGTGGTCGAAATAGATCCCTTCCCAGGTATTGAGATGCACCGGGCGCGGTTTGTTGCCCGGAAAGCGAATAATCCGGTCGCGCAGATAACGATGGAACTGCTGGCTCATGCCGTTCAGCCCCTGCGCTGAATAGCTACCGTAGAGGTGCGGAGTCCACAGGGTTTCCCCCTCCGCCAGCGCCATTTCGCCCGCCAGATAGAGCGCTTCCGCCTGCAGGTAGCGACGGCCATCGGTTTTCACTTCCGCCCGCAGGCGATGGTTACCGCTCCAGCCCAGATGCACGCCCCATACTTCCCCCTGCATCTCGCTAAAGGCCTGGCTGCCGGTAATCAGCGCCGGAAAATGTTCATGGGAAGTGCGTCCGCGACGGTTTTCCAGCACGAAGCTGTCATGTTCAAGGAGCAGACGATGGGGCTGGAATTCGCGGATCCAGCGGCCATGAAAGGCCATGACTTCGCGGGCGCGCTCGGCGACCGGTAGCGTGACGGCCAGGCGATCTACCTGCCACGGCTGCGGACGCAGGTTGGTCAAGCCATGGCGAACGCTCAGCACGCCGCTGTTATCAAGCTGAATTTCACTGCATAACCGCAGGCCTGCCTGAGCATCTTCACTGATGATGGTTAAATTCTGCCCATCCTGCGCCACCTCGGTCGTGGTGAACATCGGCGAAGCGTCCAGCCCCTGACGGTGGCCTTCGATGCCCGGCGCGCCGAACAGGCCGTGACCCAGCTCAGCCATTAAGGTCACCGGTGAATCCACATCAAGACGACCATTGGCCACCGGGCGGGCAATGCTCAGGGCATCCTGCGGCGAAAAATGGCTTAAATGCGGCCCCCAGTAGATAATTTCGGCGAACGGGCGGGTTTTGATCACCACATCAGCCGCTGCGCTTTGCAGGCGTAAAATCGAATCAGACATCAGACTTCTCCACAACAAGGAATAGCTTACTGTTGATCCGAAACGTTTCGGACGCCAACCAAAACGTTTCGGATCCGTGATCGAGTTCAGGAAATTAATCTGACGGGAGGGGAATCAGGCAGTTTCGCCGGGGATAAATTCAGGCTGCCAGAGCACCTGGAGAGAGGCGAGATCGTCGCCGGCGATTAAGCGGCGAACCATGCTGGCTATCTGGCGGCCTACGCCCTGCCGGGTGGACTGGATCACCGCGCCCACCGGAGTTTCGATGATGCTGTCCTGCGGCAAGCCATCATAAACCACCAGTGAGACGCGATCGGAGCCGGTAAGACGCCCGAGCTGGGCAAGTGCCATCGCCGCGCCGTCGCCGTGGGTGTTGCAATCGGTGACTATCGCCGTAGGCGGTTCGGGCAGACGCAGCAGCTCCATCGTCGCCTGAAACCCTCCGCGGCGGGTGGGCGACACGCTGCGCAGCCAGGTTTCCGCCAGCCCCGCTTCGCGCAGGGCTTGCAGGTAACCATTGCGGCGCTGCGTAATAAACGCCTGATTGTTATTTTCGCTCAGCAGCGCTATACGCTGGTGCCCCTGGCTAATCAGATGGCGGGTTGCGCGGTACGTTCCCGCCTGGTTATCGAAATCAAACCAGGCATAGGGCTGTGGCAGACGGCTGCGCCCCAGGGCGAGAAAAGGAAAGCCGGAAGAGAGCAGCTGAATCAGGCGCGGATCATCGTCCAGAGTATGGGCAACAATCAGCGCATCAACACGACGACTCTGCACCATACGCATATAACCGTGTTTATCGGCCTGTTCGTCATCGGCTATCAGCAGTAAATCGATCTCATAGCGCGCCAGCTCGTGGCTAATCTCGCCGACCATCTCAAGGAAGACGTTGTTATTCAACGGCGCGGGACGCACGGGGAACACCAGGCCGACGGCGTCGATTTTGCCCATTTTCAGGCGGCGCGCAAAGGTGTTTGGCCGATAGCCGCGACGCTGCGCTTCGGCCTCGACGCGGGCGCGCGTCTCCTGCGACACGTCGTCATAGCCGTTCAACGCGCGGCTGACGGTTGTAACCGAGATCCCAAGTTCTTTAGCAATGGCTTTCAGCGACATAAGTTTCCCTGTCTTCGCGGGAGAATGCGGCTAGTGTCCCGCAATACGGGCATGGCGTCCACCCTGCCGCCGTGACTAGTTCTGCTCGGCGACCAATAGCGCCTGGGTATCCGGTTCCAGCGCCTGGAAAACGTGCTCCCGATCGGCGGGATAGCAGATGTAATCCCCCTCTCCCAACTCTTCCGGCGCCTCCGTGAGGCCGACCCGTGCCCGCCCCTGGGTGATAATAATATGTTCCACGGAACCCGGTGGATGAGGGTGAGAGATACGGTCAGCCCCCGGCTGGGTTAGCAGGAGATAGATATCGCGCCGCGCGCCCGGCGGGCAGGCGGCGAGTAAAATTGCCTGATAGTTTGCCTGCTCGGCAATCACTTTCGTCCCCTCGCCGCGGCGGATCACCTGGGTGGTGTTGACCTGCGGCTCCAGCAGTCGGGCAAAAGGAATATCGAGGGCCACGCACAGCGCCCACAGCGTTTCCAGACTCGGGTTACCGTTACCGGACTCCAGCTGCGATAACGTTGATTTGGCAATTCCCGCCCGTCGCGCAACTTCAGCAAGGGAAAGACCGGTGCGCGCGCGTTCACGAACCAGGCTTTTGGCAATCAGGCTAATTGGCTGAGTCATCCAGCCCTCCGTGTTTTTTATAACGAACGTTTCGTTCGTCTTGAAATGCGATTCTGTTGCGTTCATTATAATGGAAATTCGTTCGATATGGCTAAAGAGTATGAAACATCACTTCGCCAGTCTTAAAGGCGACACCCTCAGAGCAATTGTTTTAGTCTGCCTCGCAGTGGGCATCGTCGGTATGTCCTATGGCTCACTGGCCATCGCCTACGGTTTCCCGATTTGGGTGCCCTTTGTGCTTTCGGTCAGCGTCCTGGCAGGCGCCTCGGAGTTTATGTTTATCGGCATTGTCGCCAGCGGCGGAAATCCCCTGGCGGCGGCGGCGGCCGGTTTACTGGTTAACGCTCGTCATATTCCCTTCGGCGTGACGGTTCGCGACCTGGTCGGCCAGCGCGCCGCCAGCTTCCTCGGCTGCCATATTATGAACGATGAAAGCGTGGTGTTTGGTCTGTCGCAGAAAACCCTCGAGCAGCGGCGGGCGGCCTACTGGCTGTGCGGTCTGGGCGTGGCGCTGATCTGGCCATTGGGCGCGCTATTGGGCGCGGGGGTCGGCAAACTGCTCCCGGCTCCGGAAACCATTGGCCTCGATGCGGTCTTTCCGGCCATTCTGCTGGCGCTGGTGGTTCCGGCATTTAAAAATCGCACCACCTTGATCCGCGCCTGCAGCGGAGCAGCTCTGTCGCTGGCCGCCGTACCTTTTGCGCCGGTTGGTCTGCCGGTTTTACTGTCGCTGTTTGGCCTGCTGACGAGGAGAAAATAATGGGCAATATGACGCTATTTATCGCCGGTATCGCGATTCTGTCGCTGGGCACTTACTTAATGCGCTTAGGCGGAGCGAAGCTCGGCAGCCGGCTGGCCTTTTCTGAGCTCTCACAGGCGCTACTCTCCGATGCGGCAACGGTGCTGCTCTTTTCCGTCGCACTGGCAACCACCTTCTACGAAGGTGAACATTTTGCCGGGATGGCGCGGGTGCTGGGCGTGGGCTTTGCGGTATTTCTTGCCTGGCGTAAGATGCCGCTGATCGTGGTGATTATCGCCGCTGCCGTGGTGACGGCGCTGCTGCGGATGGCGGGTTTACGATAAAAGCGCCCACAGGCGCTTTTATCGTTCTTCAGCAAGTTTAATCACTCAATGTATTAAACCATCTTACGAGCTGGTTATAGCTCGCCATGAGATGTTCAAAAGAGCCATCCACCATTTGCGGGGCGCCATCCATCAACATGGCTTCCCCAGACGTCAGCGGCGTGTTATCGCGAACGCGGCGGACGCGCGTTTTGGCATCCAGAAGGTACTTTTCCGCCGCTTCGATAAACGTCGGGGCTCTGATCTCACGCATCCGGGGACCTTTTTTGGTTTCGCCCTGATTTGATTTCAATTGCTCAATTTGTTCACCCAGATCCTGGACGAGTTTCATCGCAGCATCGGTATCAAATTTATCCGCCTCAAGCGCCTGGTTAACCTTTTTGCTGGTCAACATAATGGATAGCGAATAGTAATCAAAAGACTTGCCTTCTTTGACCTCAATCTTTTTCAACTGCTGTTCCTGACGGCGGTTATTAATTTCATGAATCGCTTCTGAGTAAGCATCTGATGCGGGTTTGAACGCGGCTAATGCCTGAATAAACTGAGTATGCAGCGCTTTGCCTTTAGCGAAAGCATCATCTTTATAATCTTGCTGTTCGTAATATTTATTCATCTTATTGATGACTTCTGCCAGCTTAATGGATGAATTAATATAAGGTAAAGCGAGATTATCGATAGGATCCAGCGACGGCTTTAAACTCGAAACGTGCGTCATATTGGCCAGGCACTTATCAAACTCTGCGGAAACATCCGTGATACCACCAACACTCTTTTCTTTTCCGGTGGGACCGACCTTCAAATCGTCTAACCAGCGAGCATAGTATTTAATGCTACGATAAATATCTTCATCGATATCATTATAACACTCAATATATACGCTCATCTTTTCGCTAATAATGCGGTCTGGGCTGGCGTTTTTAACTTCCTTGTTATCTGCACCTGAAGATGCGGATGGACTAGCCGGAGCTGCTGCAGGAGCAGGAGCGCTTTCGGGTAATTTATTATCGTCGCATCCAACAAGCCCCATTAATAAGACGCAGCTTATTGCTGCCGCCAATAAATTCCTTTTCATAACTATCCTTTATTAAAAACAATTAAACCAATCTAAAGACAGGAGGATAAATCATATCGCATAATCGTTTTATGCCGATACAAAAAAAGCGCCCGCAGGCGCTTTTAAACTAATGATGTTATTTAGCCTGACTAAATCTGTGCTGCTATCCAAAGAATAACGCGCTCGATATCCAGCGGTTTTTGCTGATCCACGGTCAATACCGGCCCCAGCCGCATTGGTTCCGCCTGCTGCGCCAGCCGAGCCAGTTCCGGCAGATACTCTTCGCCCGGATGCCCCGGCTTACGATCGTGTAACCGGCTGGCATAGCGCGCCACCGCAAGCTCAGGCGGGATGTGATTCCAGACCTCCAGAACCTTTTCAACGCCCGCTTGTTGTAGCAGCTGCTGCAGCATGTCGCGCGGTTGAAAGCCAAACCAGGCGTCAATGAGCCAGATGCAGCCTGCCGGTGACTGACCGACAATCGACCATATCACTTCATACGCGGCGCAGCCCAGCTGCCGGTTGAAGGACCGATCGATCCCGGTAAAGCACGCCATAAACGGCTCTTTAATACCGTCGATGGCCAGCTGCGGCAGATTAAACGCTGCCGATAGCTGCCGGGTGACGGTGCTTTTACCCGAGGCGGGAATGCCGTTAATTAAAATTACCGTTTTGCAGCCGGGTGTGAGATATCTGTTCATAGCAACGCAACGACCTCCTCCTTGCTGCTGGCGGCCCGCAGCTTCTCCATGGTCTCGTTATTATCGAGCAGAGCGACAATCGCACGAATCCCCTCTTCTATATGGGCATTGCTGTCCTGCGCGCCGAACATAATGACGATATCCGCCTTCTCGCTATTAGCAAACTGAATTGGCTTATCCAGCACAACAAGGCTAAAGCAGTTGCGCTTTACGCCGCACTCCGGTCTGGCATGCGGGATGGCGATGCCCTCATCAAAAACGTAATAGGCGCCATGATGCAGGGTATTATCGATCACCGCCTGACCGTAATCTGCCGAGATATATCCCTTTGCCACCAGCGGGCTGGCCGCCAGTTGGATCACCTTCTGCCAGTCGGACTCCGTGACGCCGACCTGAATCGCATCGGCCTCAATAAGCAGTTCTTTTATCGTCATTATCACTTCCTATATATTACGGCGAATAACATTACGTAACTCATCAATGCGCACAAAAAGCGCATCTATTTCCTGGCGATGCGTATGGCTTTTGGCATATACCGACAGCGCCCGGTTATAAACCAGCATTAATGCTTTCTGTACTTCGCCATTTCCCGGGTCGCCCCGTAATTCGCCTTCCAGCCTGGCGATTTCCCCCGCCAGCTGGCGGGACTGTGCGTCATAATCCTGCGGCGGGCTACTCTCTTTTTTCCACAGCGTTTTCAAAGATTCAAACATAGCGAGCTCCTCCCTGACGGACAGCAGGGCAACGGAATACGATTAAAAATAAAGTATTATTTAAACAGCGCGATTTTTTCCATTAATACCTGGGTGACCGCATTATTCGCCGGAATTAAGAATTTGCGCACGCTGTCGTTAACTTTGCCTTTTTCAAAAGTGGTTTTACATTGATCGACCCACTGAACGTTCATTTCAGTACCGACGTTCACTTTGTTGATGCCTTCCGTTACGGCCAGGCGCATATCATCATCGCTGACGCCGGTACCGCCGTGGAGCACTAACGGTACGCCTGTGGCGGCGCTAATCTCTTTCAGCCGCTGATGCTGGATCTGCGCTTTGCCGGTATAGAGGCCATGTACCGTGCCTACGGAGACCGCCAGCATATCCACCTGCGTCTCCTTCACAAAGCGTTTGGCGTCTTCCACCGTGGTGAAACAAATATCTTCTGCGGCAACGGCTTTGCCATCTTCCGAGCCGCCTATCGCCCCCAGCTCGCCTTCTACCGTGATATTCCGCGGGCGCGCCATCTCCACCACGATACGCGTATTGCCGATATTCTCCTCCAGCCCCAGATGGGAGCCGTCATACATCACTGATGAAAATCCGGCATCCATTGCCGTTTCAATGGCGCTGATATCAGAGCAGTGATCCAGATGCAGACAGGTCGGCACGTTTTCACTTTCCGCGAGCGAGCGCACGGCATCCACCAGTAAACGATAGCCGAGATATTCCGCCGTCCCGGTAGAGATTTGAATCATTAATGGGCTATCGCTTATCTGCGCCGCTTTAAAAAAGGCGGGCAGCATTTCAATACAGTGCAAATTAAACGAGCCAATGGCTTTAAAATTCCTTTCCCGGGCAATGCGCAGAATCGCGTTGAAGTTATACAGACTCATGAATATTTTCCCCTTTTGGCTTAGCTGATTTACCGTTTACGAACCATGCCAGTGCGGCAACAAAAACAATGAACAGAGCAACAAATAGCCAGTTATTCTGGAAGGCGTGGCCCAATACCAGACCGGAACTAATGACGTCAGAATCGCTGAAAGTGACGCCGGTAAAGCCGTAGCTTTCCAGCATCGGCACTAAAATGGCGGGCAGAAAGGTAATAAACAGGCCGTGAATGACGCCGCCAATCATCGCTCCGCGCCGGCCGCCCAGCGCGTTGCCAAACACGCCTGCCGTACCGCCGGCAAAGAAGTTGGTTAACAGGCCGGGCAGGATCATCGCCAGACCAAACATCGGGAATACCAGCATGCCGATAATGGAACCGACGGTCGTTGCCAGGAAGCCGACAATCACCGCATTGGGCGCATAGGGGAACAGTACCGGGCAATCCAGCGCGGGTTTTGCGTCCGGGACAATGCGCATGGCGATGCCGCGGAATGCCGGCACCAGCTCGTTAAGCAATAAGCGCACGCCGCTATAGAGAACGAATACCCCCGCCACAAACTGAATAGACTGCATAAAGGCGTACATCAGGTAGTTAATACCACCGGAGAACTGAGCGATATATTCCGGGCCTGCGGCAAGCGCGGGAATGAGGTACATCGGCACCATTACCACCGCCATCGCAAGGTAGGTATCCTGGAGGAACTTAAAGTTATCAGGTAGCTCAAGATCTTCGGTTGAGCGGGAACCTTTCCCGACCACTTTAGCCACCGCCGCCTGCACCAGATAGCCGATGGTGCAGAAGTGCCCCAGCGCCACATCATCGGAACCGGTAATACGTCTGACCACCGGCTGCGCAAGAGCGGGCATCAATACCGCCATTACGCCGCCGAAAATACCGCCGGTTAAAATCAGCGACAGTCCGGTCAGCCCGGCTTTATAGCCTATTACCGCGCCGATGGTCGCCATCCACAGCAGAGCCTGGCCGGTCAGGAAGATATATTTGAGCGGCGTCAGGCGGGCGATAATAATGTTAACGGCAAAAATGACCATCAGGGTCAGCGCCACTTCGGAACCTAATTCACGGTTGGCTAACCCGGCGATGGCGGCAACATCAGTAATGTAGCCTTTCATGCCGAATCCCTGGGTGAAGATATCGTTAAGGAACGTTAGCGTGGCGACAATAATGTTGATTCCGGCCATCATTATTAAGAAACCGAGCAGCGTTTTAAAGGTTCCCTCCGCCGTTTTTCCCGCTGATTTTTTTTGTAAAATCAGGCCCAGCATCGCAATAAATGCAATTAATATCGAAGCCTGGCCGAGCAAATCTTTGACGATAAACTCTACAAAGCTATTCATAATCTGCCACCTTCAGGTTACGCTCTTTTAAGAATGCGACGATTTTGGCTTCAACCTCATCTTTGTCCGTCAGTTTATGCAGTACCACCACACGTTTAGTTTCCTCCTCACTGGCATCTGCGGTTAATATATCGGCAAAGGTTTTTTGCGTCAGAATCATGTCTGATTTAAACGCCCCGGCTTCGGAAATTGTGGTATGTTCAATTTGCGCCGGAATTTCCAGTTTCTTTAAAACCGCCTTCGCCGTCATTTCGATGGCAAAGCTAGAACCGAGGCCGCAGCCACATACGCAAAGAATTTTCAGCATGTAGGGTCTCCTCAAATAATATTGAGTTGTTTGGCAAGTTTATAATGGTGTCCTTCGGTATCGACCAGACGTTTTTTCATACTGACTAAATCAATCGGAATAGGTTTGTTACTGGAATTAATTATAATGGCTTTATTTTTCATGCCGGACTGAATGCAGCGAACCACTTCGCAGGCCATAATCGTCCCCTGATAGATTTCTTCGCAGGTCGGGTCGCCGCTGCGTAAACCGTAGCCCACGATGGTTTTGCGGATGCGTACGCCAATTTGCGGTTCGAGCTGCTTAATCATGGTATCAATGGCCCCCTGAAAACCGGGAGAATACTCTCTGGTGTAGCCTTCAGAGCAGAGGATCACCACGCTATTTTGCTGTTTTAGCTTGTGCTTCACCCGCTCGGCCAGCGCTTCTAACGGCATCTGTGATTCCGGAATCAGGGCAATATCAGCATTAGATTTAATAGCGGATTGCAACGTTAACTCTCCACAATAGCCTCCTAATATTTCAACCATAAATACCCGACCCGGTAATGCTCTTCCGGTATTTCTTAAACGGGAAACTTCTTTAATAATCTGCTCGCAGGCAGTAGAAAAACCAATCGTATAATCGCTGCCGTATACATCATTATCGATAGTCATCCCGACGCCAAAGCAGTTAATATCAAATTCACTCAGCGTATTGAGAAACTGCAGGCTGCCGTCGCCGCCGGCCATAATCAGCACATCGATACGCAATGATTTAATTTTTTTAGCTATGATTTCATATTCACTGCGCAACAGCTTGCGGCTGGTCCGACCGGATGTGATGATCGGAATAGACGTTATGGAGAAATCAACCAGATCGCGCCACGCAACTTCGTGATGATTTTTATCCAATAACCCGGGTATGCCCCCGTTAAAAACGGTGATATCGGCGCTCGCCAGTCTGGCAATCTGAAATATAAAGTTATTAATTCCAGAAACATCGCCACCGCTAATAACAATGCCAATTTTCATTGTCTGCCCCCGCCGTTTTTCCTGCCAACATTTTTCCCCGACTTCAAGGCTGTTATTTGCAATAGAGATCACAATATGTCGATAAATTTAGACACACCTAATATTGACACCGGGTTTATCATCACGTTTTTTGTGATCAATCTCTCCTTTATAAAAGGCGATCGCCTTAACAATTATTTTTTTATTTTCTTTAAGATCATTAAGTTGCCTGAATGAGCCGTTCTGCGGCCAGCTTGACGGTTTCGACCAATAAACCCGGCGGTAATGAAAAGGCGGAAATGTGATAAATAGCGCATTTTTTTGCGTCGGGAGGGTTCACAGCTCTTAATCTCGCGGTTCAGGCTGTCACGCTCGCGATGGAGAGACCAGATGTTATCCCCTGTAAAATCTGTGGCGATCTTCATCACACTTCAATCAAAACACAGTTTCATTTTTATCTAATGCCGTAGAAAGTACTCAGTGTCTAATAAAAACAGTAGTGTCTAGTGTCTAAATAAAATCGACGCTATTTTCTACTCTACGCGGGGCATTGAGAGATGGCGCTGTCGGCAAAAGAAAAATTATTCCAGAAAATAGTCACCCATTACGCGCAGAAAGCCGCAGGATTCACGGCTCAGGACTGTGCGGATTTTATGCAGGTTAATCGCAGCGTCATTAGTCATTATCTCAATAGACTGTGCGATGACGGTCATCTGCGCAAAGAAAACACCCGTCCGGTACGCTTCTATGTACAGCAAAAAGGCGGGGAAACTACTCAGGCGTCTCGCATAGTGTCGAAAAAACATGACGCCTTTCTGCCGCTGATTGGTGCCCACGGGAGCCTGGCGGAAGCCGTCGCGCTGTGCCGCTCTGCGGTGGACTATCCGGACGGCTTACCTATCCTCTTGTCCGGAGAAAGCGGCGTCGGTAAAAGCCATCTGGCGACGCTGATCTATCAATATGCTATTGAGCGCGGGGCTATCGCGGCGGACAAACCCTTCGTCGAGCTTAACTGCGCGGATTACGCTAACAACCCGGAGCTGCTTTCGGCGACACTTTTCGGCTATACCCGCGGCGCCTTCACCGGAGCTGACCGCGAGAAACGCGGCGCCTTTGATGATGCCGATGGCGGATTTCTGTTTCTTGATGAAGTGCATCGCCTCTCGGCAGAGAATCAGGAAAAGCTGTTTCTGTTTATGGACAAGGGGTATTTCTACCGTCTTGGCGATAATCGCACGCGCCACCCTGCATCGCTGCGGTTCATCTTCGCCACCACGGAAAATATCGACACCGTACTGCTCAATACCTTTCGCCGTCGTATCCCAGTGCGCGTCACGCTACCCAACTATATTTCACGCCCGCTTACCGAACGCGTCGCTCAGGTTAGCCATTTTTTGCATCAGGAAGCGCTCAGCCTGCGGCGCAGTATCCATCTCGATAACCAACTGATGCATCAGCTGGTAACCTCCCCGGTACGCGGCAATATCGGCGAGTTAAAAAACCAGATCAAAGTAATGTGCGCCAGCGCCTGGAGCGATAGTCGCGAGGCCGACGCCATCACGCTACGCGGCCCCATATCCGGCGGTGAGATAATTAGCATTAACGCTAACCCACATGATGATGCGCTGAATATTAGCCATCTACTGCCAAAAGCAATGCGCGACGACGTTATTTTTCGCGACTTTTGCCATAGCGGTAACGTGCTGTTGCTGAATCGCAAAATGGAACAGCGGCTGACGACGTTCGGCGGCGCAGTTGCCGCCGAGTCGCTGTACAGCGGCTATATCTGGCAGAACACCGTTCATGCTCTGGAGGAGCTGGAGAACTTGACCGGCGTCTCCTGTAGCCTGGAGATCCGCAAGGCGGTCTGGCTCTGTCTAAGCTATGCGCTCCATGCTCCGGAAGAGGCGGTCGACCCAGGCGAACTGCAAACGATTTCCGATTATGTTTCCGGAAAGGCGCGCCTGCTGGCCGAGGAGTGCCTGGCTTTACTTAGCAAACATGTCACCCGGCAGCCGCTGCCCCTGCTGCTCCCGCTGCTAAGCTGCGCATTTCACACCCTCGCCGGTGAAGACGATCCGATTCAGGGCATTATCGTTTCCCACGGCCGCGCCACCGCGTCGAGCATTGCCGGGATCGCCAACCAGCTGACCGGCGGCTATTACTTTAAAGCCTTCGACATGGCGAACGCGACCTCTACCCGAGAGATCATCGACCTGCTGATTGCTCACGTTTCGCGCCTCAGGCAAGGAGCCGGGCTGATTATCCTGGTGGACATGGGGTCGCTGAAAGAGATCTATGAAGAGATAAAGCTCCATCTGCATGGCGAACTCCTGGTTATCAATAACGTCAGCACGGCCATGGCGCTGGATATTGCGGGTAAAATTCAGGATAAGCTGTCGATGGAGGCGATTATTGAAAGCGCTAAAGGTGCGTACGAGGTGGAAACGCGCTACTACGCGGGCGTGTTACCGGGCAATAAAATTATTATCTCCTGTATCTCCGGCGAAGGGATCTCCCGCAAGCTAAAAGATATTGTCCAGCGCTTCCTGGCCCAGGAGGAGATCGACATTATTACGATGGAGTATGACGATCTGAAATGGAAAATCGCCCATGCTGACCCGGCGCTAAACGGTACGCGGCTAATCATCACCACGACCGATCTGGAAGCAGGCTATATTCCTCTGCTTAGCGTGGAACAGCTGATTAAAGAAAAGACGCTGGTGTTAAAACGCGACTACTTCAACGGGCTGTTGATGGAAGGCGGTCTGGAGCCCATGATTGATGAAGTGGTTAAACTGTTTACCGTCGAAGGCGTCGCCAGCCGCCTTAACTTCCTCAATCCGGTAGTGATTATTGATGAAGTCGAAGCGGTCATTAAGCAGTATGAATCCTTCTACAAAATCCATTTTGAAAGCTATCTGCGCATCAACCTGTTCATGCACATCGCGCTGATGATCGAACGGGTCATGGTCAACAATGGGGTCCGCCATCGCGAAGAGGCGGAGTTAACGCTGGAACAGCAGGCGTTTGTCGCCGTCCATGACACCTTTTTTCAGGCTCTGAACCGCAAATACAATATCACCCTGCCGCTTACCGAAGTGCTGATGATTTATGAAATTATGGAACCGTGGATTGCCTTTGATCCCGGCCATTAATCCCCCGCCGCCAGCTTCGGCTGGCAAACCTGTCGACACTGCATAAGCTGCCTATTCAACACTGCAAAGAGCGTCCAAAAAAAATATTTTTATCCTTTAAAATCATAGCAATAAAAACATGGCACGCTGATTGCTAGTTCTTTCTCAGACACCTGTAAAGATTAAGGAATACGCAATGCGAGAGATGTACATCGCAACTCACGGCCGCTACGCAGAAGGGATAGTGTCGGCATTAAATCTGCTGATTGGCGACGACCATGGCGTCACGCCCGTCTGCGCCTACTGCGGCGAAATTGGCTCAACCGCAGAGTTAGCAGCCCGCTTTGATGTTATAGCCCAACAGGCTGCCGGTCGCGGCAATGAGCTGGTGCTGTTTACCGATATGCCGGGCGGCAGTGTCAACAATACCGCCGTACAGATGATGGTTAAATATCCCCACGCTCACGTAATCAGCGGCGCTAACCTGATTATGCTGATGGAGTTTTGTATGTCGGAGCACGCTGATACCGCCCAGCGCCTCCAGGACGCATTTGCCGCCGCCAGCGGAGCAATGCAGTACATGAACCAGCTGCCGGAAATCATCACTGCGCGCCAGACGAAACAGCCTCACTCCCAGGATGATATTGACGATTTTTTTGCCGGGGAGGGAAAGCTATGACTATCGCACTCGAAGCGCTTGATACTCGCTACTTCTCACCGCAGCCAGGGCTGGACCGCGCCTGGCTTGACGGCGCCATCGGCGACGTTCTGATCCGCCTCGACGCTATGCTGCCGCGCTTTACGGCGACCTTTCCCTCCGCCAGTGCGACACGGGGCCGTTATGAAAGCGTGGAGAAAGTCGACTGGACCGAGGGATTCTGGACCGGCATGCTGTGGCTCGCCTGGGAGGTCACCGGCGATGATAAATATCGGGCGGTGGCGGAAAGCCTGCTCGATAGCTTTGAAGAACGTCTCGATAAGCAGATTAAAGTGGATACCCACGATCTGGGCTTTCTCTATCTCCTCTCCTGCGTTAACGCCTGGAAGCTCACCGGCAACCTGCGCGCTCGCGAACTCGCCCTGCGCGCGGCCGAGCTGCTCTATCGCCGCTTTAACGCCACGGCGGGCGTCATTCAGGCCTGGGGAGATTTAAACGACCCGGCACGCCAGGGGCGAATGATCATCGACTGCAATCTTAATGTTCCGCTGCTGTTTTGGGCCGCCAACGAAACCGGAAATCAACAATGGCACGAAGCCGCCTGCCGTCATCTGGCACAGGCCGCACGCTATCTGGTACGTGATGATGCTTCTACTTTTCATACGTTCTATATGGATATTCATAACGGTAAGCCGCTACGCGGGGATACGCACCAGGGATTCAGCGATAGCTCTTGCTGGTCGCGCGGCCAGGCGTGGGGAATTTACGGTTTTGCGCTGGGATACACCCACACCGGCGATGCCTGGCAGCCCGAGCTCTCTCGCCGCCTGGCGCACTATTTTCTTAACCGCCTGCCGGAAGATTTTGTCTGCTACTGGGATCTGATTTTCACCGCCAGGGATAACCAGCATCGGGACACTTCCGCAGCGGCGATAGCCGCCTGCGGTCTGGCGGAACTACTGAAGCTGTTACCGCTCACCGACCCGCTGCGCCCGGCCTACAGCAATGCTATCGAACTGATGATGCGCAGTTTACACGAGCGCTACCTTGCCCACACGCAGGACGGCCTGCTGCGCGAAGGCGTTTATAACTTTGGCCGCAATATGGGCATTAACGAACCAAACCTCTGGGGCGATTACTTCTATTTCGAAGCCCTGGTTCGCCTTTCCCGCGTCTGGACACCCTACTTTTGCTAACTGGAGCTACACCATGATTTCTTTAGTACGTATTGACGATCGTCTAATCCACGGACAGGTTGCCGTGGTCTGGACCAAGCATCTGGGCGTGAACCGCATTCTGGTCGCCAATGACCAGATCGTGAATAACGAAGTGCAAAAAATGTCGCTGCGCATGGCGGCTCCTGATACCGCAAAATGCGCCATCATGGCGGTAAAGGATGCAGGGGATGTGCTTAACGACCCGCGTTCGGACGCAATGAAAATTATGGTGATCGTCAACAACGCCGCCGACGCCCGTCGACTCGTCGAACAGGTTCCGGGAATAAAAACGTTAAATGTCGCTAACTTTGGGCGCATCACCGACAATCTGGCGGCGAAAAAGCGCATCAGCGATACCGTCTACGTGACGCCGGAAGATGTGGCGGATTTCCACGCCATCGCCAACCGCGGCATTGCCGTTGAATATCAGGTCCTGCCTTCTCATCCGGTAAAAAACCTGATTGAGATGCTGGGCAACGCCGCCAGCTAAGCGAGGTCGCTATGTTAACGTCTGCACTCCTTGTCGCGCTGGTGATGTATATCGCCAAGTTCGCGGATCACACCCTGGGACAACCGCTCATCGAAAGGCCGCTGATCTGCGGCGCGATGGTAGGACTGGTGCTGGGGGATTTTCAACAGGGCATTATTATCGGCGCCACGCTGGAACTCATTTTTCTGGGCACTATCACTATCGGCGGCTCCGTTCCCGCAGATCTGGCTGTGGGTTCAGTCCTGGCGACGGCCTTTACCATTCTTACTCACGCGGAACCAGCGGTGGCCGTCGCGCTGGCGCTGCCCATCAGCCTGCTGGCGGTTTTCGTCTATCAGGTACTAAAGCTGGTTTATACCGGACTGGTTGAAAAATATGACGCCTTACTGGAAGAAGGCCGCGACCGTGCGGCGCTGGGTATCACTTTCGGCATGACCCTGTTTTACGGCGTGCCGTTTGCGGTACTGGCGTTCTTCGGCATTCTGTTTGGCACCGACGTCATTCGCAGTCTGGTCGAAAGTATCCCGGATACGGTGATGCGTGGAATGACTGCCGTTGGCGGCATTCTCCCGGCGCTGGGCTTCGCAATTTTGCTCAAAGCATTATGGAACAAGAATATCGCCGCCTTCTTCTTTATCGGTTTTGCGATGGCGGCCTATCTGCAGCTACCGATTATGGGCATTGCCATTATCGCGGCCTCGGTAGCGGTCTATCTGTGCTTTAACGAATTTAATCAGCTTAAAGCCAATAAACAGGCGGCAACCGCTGCCCCAGCGTCAGTTGATGATAAGGATGGGTTTTTCAATGACTGATATCCAACACAGCGCGCTCAGCGCACAAAATGACAGCAAAGGCGAAAAAAATATGTTCCGTCAGCTGTTCTTCCGCCAGTTCCAGCTGCTGGGCTCCATGAACTTTACCCGCATGGAGGGGCTGAGCTACGGCTGGATCCTTGCGCCGCTGCTGAAAAAAATCTATACCGGCAATCCACACGGCTATATTGAGTCGTTAAAACGTAACAGCCAGTTTTTTAATACCAACCAGCATCTGGCTCCTTTTATTATGGGCCTGACGCTGTCGATGGAGAAAGAGAACGCAGCCAATCCGAACTTTGATACTTCCAGTATTAACGGCATCAAAGTGGCGCTGATGGGACCCTTCGCTGGCGTCGGGGATTCCTTCTTTTATGGCGTACTGCGTATTATCGCCACCGGGATTGCCATCGGTCTGGCATCGCAAGGGAATCCGTTGGGACCGCTGCTGTTCCTGCTGATTTACAATATTCCCAGCTATCTGCTGCGCTATTACGGCGGCGTCATGGGCTACCGTTTAGGCTCTAAGTATATCGCCGAAGCGACGCAATCAGGGTTGCTGAGCTGTATAACGAAAGCCTCATCAATTATGGGTTTGATGATGGTGGGAGCGATGAGCGCCAGCATGGTGAAGTTTACCACCACCTTTAAAACCACCATCGCCGGCCAACCCTTTGTACTGCAAGAGATCCTCGACAAAATTTGCGTCGGATTGATTCCTCTGCTTTTAGTTCTGGGCTGCCTGAAGCTTCTGAATAAAAAAGTTAGCCCCAATAAAGTATTAATTATGTTGATTGTCTTCGGTTTTGCCGCTGCGGGTATTGGCATAATTTAACTCATCCCCTGGCTCCCTTTAATAAAAGGGAGCCGTCCTCTTACTCGTGATGAGTATCGACGCAAATAAAAAATCAGTCAGTGTCGAATTAAGGCTCAACACATAAAAACAACTCCATGTATTTAAAGAACTTTATATTCTGGCACAGCAATTGCTATTTAATAAGTGTCTTTTATTTCTCTCCAGAAATTATGGCACTTATTAAATCCTACAGGAATAAAAATGAAAAAATCACGCACGCTTTGTATCGCCATACCGCTGTCCTGCTTTACGCTAAATGCAATTGCCGCAGCAACCTGGGTTGATAATCGCTACGCTCACACGACGGCCTCTGAGAAAAACCAGTATAAAATTGGCCTGGGTCATATATTTGATAATGGCGCAGGCGTTCTGGCTTCCGCAATGTACGACCTCGGGCAAGACTTTAATCAAATGAAAAGCTCATTTCAGGAGTTTGAAGGCTGGTATCCGCTACCGCTTAATGAAAAATGGACGCTGACGCCTGGCGGATTAACCGATATTGATAATAAAGGAACAAAACTGGCTCCTTATATCAGTCTCGACTATAAAATCAGTAAAACATTGAGTTTCAGCAGCCGCTATCGCTATAACCATATGACCCATAAAGATCGCGATTATAATGGCTATATGGATTATAACGACAGCCATCAGCTCGACCTGTTCCTTAATTACCAGGCGACCGAAAAACTGTGGCTCCAGCTCAACCCTGAGTTCTTCGTCAACGCTAACGACTTCAATGCCTCTAACGGGCAGAAAACCCACTGGGAGCCAAGCATTGTGGCGCGCTACCGCGTCGATAAACACTGGCTTCCCTATGCAGAAGTGGCCTGGCTCGATCAGGATCAGAATCACGACGATCAGGTACGATTCCGCCTCGGCATTCGCTATTACTTCGATTAAAGGATGCAAGGGCAACAGCTATTGTGCCCGCATTTCTGCCGGGCGGCGCCTGACGCACCGCCCGGCCAATGATAAGCACAATCTCCATAGCTGATGCACATCCGCAGGCCACAAAAAGACAAAAAAAGCGCCCCTTGGGCGCTCTTTCGACAGTAGCTTTAAGCTTATTTATTCAGTTCAGCGGTCATGTGCACGCGGTTACCGGTAAACGCTTCGGTAATTTTGTAAGACGACGCGCCTGCGGCCTGGGCCTGAGCGGCGATCTTCGCTTCCGCACCGTCCATCGTTGCTGCGGTAGCGGTGACGGTTTCCGCAGCAAAGGAACCAAAAGAAGCGGAAAGTGCGATAACAGCGACAAAAGTTTTGATGCTTTTCATGAGATAAACCCTTTACGTTAGTTGTTTTAATAAGGCGCCGTGCCTTGATGTGATAAATAGTAGCCCTCACATCGTCAAACAAAAAGCGGAAGGATTTGCTGTTATCATTCAAAAAAATTGACTTATTTTTAACCTGCAATTAACCGCTGCGGATGCGTGTACACGGTTGCCCTACCCGGCTTGCAGAAGCCCACCAGCGTCAGGTTACAGCGCTCAGCAACTTCAACCGCCAGCATGGTCGCGGCAGAGACCGCAAAAAGAATTTCCACCCCGCACATCGCCGCCTTCTGCACCATTTCATAGCTGGCGCGGCTGGAGACGAGCGCCGCACCGTTTTGCCAGGCGCCATCATCTTCCGCGCGGTGTCCGAGGAGTTTGTCCAGCGCCACGTGGCGGCCAACGTCTTCGTGGCCGCCCGCGAGCTCGCCGGAAAGCGTTACCCAAGCCGCCGCATGCGTGCAGCCGGTAAGGCAGCCTATCGGCTGAAAATCCCGCAGATGCGCCAACGCGCGATCGAGGTTCGCCAGATCGAACGTCTGGGTAAAAGGCAGAGGCTGCACGGGCTTACCGATATCGTTGAGCTGTTCCACGCCGCATACGCCACAGCCGGTGCGGCCGGCTAGCGCGCGACGGCGCTCTTTCAATCCCATAAAGCGGCGGCTGGAGAGCTCAATTTGCACTTCCAGGCCGTTACAGGCCTGAACGACGTCGATGCCATAAATCTCGCGCCGGTTCTCTATAATCCCTTCGGATAAGGAAAAGCCGACGGCGAACTGCGCCAGGTCTTTCGGCGTCGCCATCATCACCACGTGCGAGATGCCGTTATAAACCAGCGCAACGGGTACCTCTTCAGCTAACTCGTCTGGCTGAGGATGTTGCAAATTTGGGCGCTTCCAGAGCGATACCTGGCGATAACCTGTGATATCGGTCACATTTTCGATTTGTTCAAGAGGCTTCTTGTTCACTTTGTCTTAACCGTATTGGAACAGGCATACACACAATGTGGTATTCTGTTTATATCCCTCCGGGAACGAGGGAAATTACCCCCAATTCTGAACCTTTGCGGCCCTTACCGCAAAGCAAATAACTATACGTGACAATGTCGAAACAAGGAGCGAACCATGCAGGTCAGCAGAAGGCAGTTCTTTAAGATCTGCGCTGGCGGTATGGCAGGAACCACGGCAGCGGCGCTGGGCTTTGCGCCCGGTTTAGCGCTAGCGGAAACACGGCAGTACAAGCTGCTGCGCACCCGCGAAACCCGTAACACCTGCACTTACTGTTCCGTTGGCTGTGGGCTGTTAATGTACAGCCTCGGCGACGGCGCAAAAAATGCCAAAGCGTCTATCTTCCATATCGAAGGTGATCCGGACCATCCGGTCAACCGTGGTGCGCTCTGCCCTAAAGGGGCCGGTCTGGTAGACTTTATCCACTCCGAAAGTCGCCTGAAATTTCCAGAATATCGCGCGCCAGGCTCTGATAAATGGCAGCAAATCAGCTGGGATGAAGCATTCGACCGTATCGCTAAGCTGATGAAAGAAGACCGCGACGCCAACTTTGTCGCGCAGAATAGCGAAGGCACCACCGTCAACCGCTGGCTGACCACCGGTATGCTGTGCGCCTCCGCCTCCAGTAACGAAACCGGTTATTTAACCCAGAAATTTACCCGCGCGCTCGGTATGCTCGCGGTCGACAACCAGGCGCGCGTCTGACACGGACCAACGGTAGCAAGTCTTGCTCCAACATTTGGTCGCGGTGCGATGACCAACCACTGGGTCGACATTAAGAACGCCAATCTTATCGTGGTGATGGGCGGCAACGCCGCTGAAGCTCACCCGGTTGGGTTCCGCTGGGCGATGGAAGCCAAGATCCACAATGGCGCGAAGCTGATTGTGATCGATCCGCGCTTTACGCGTACCGCGTCGGTGGCTGATTTCTATACCCCAATTCGTTCCGGTACTGACATTACCTTCCTGTCAGGCGTCATCCTGTACCTGTTGAACAATGAAAAGATTAACCGTGAATATACCGAAGCCTATACCAACGCCAGCCTGATCGTGCGTGAAGATTACAGCTTTGAAGACGGTTTATTCAGCGGCTATGACGCCGAAGCCCGCAAGTACGACAAAACGTCCTGGAACTATGAGCTGGATGAAAACGGCTTTGCTAAACGCGATACCACGCTGCAGCATCCGCGCTGCGTCTGGAATTTGCTGAAGCAGCACGTTTCCCGCTATACGCCAGAAGTTGTCGAAAATATCTGCGGGACGCCAAAAGCGGACTTCCTGAAAGTCTGCGAGTACATTGCGGAAACCAGCGCTCCTGATAAAACCGCGTCTTTCCTGTACGCACTGGGCTGGACGCAGCACTCCATCGGCGCGCAGAACATTCGCACCATGGCGATGATCCAGCTGCTGCTCGGTAATATGGGCATGGCGGGCGGCGGCGTAAACGCCCTGCGCGGCCACTCCAATATTCAGGGTCTCACCGACTTAGGATTGCTGTCGCAGAGCCTGCCTGGCTATATGACGCTGCCGAGCGAGAAACAGACTGACCTGCAAACCTACCTCGCCGCCAATACGCCGAAACCGCTGTTGAAGGATCAGGTGAACTACTGGGGTAACTACCCGAAATTCTTCGTCTCGATGATGAAGGCCTTCTTTGGCGATAAAGCAACGGCGGAAAACAGCTGGGGCTTTGACTGGCTGCCGAAGTGGGACAAAGGATACGACGTCCTGCAATACTTCGAGATGATGAATCAGGGTAAAGTGAATGGCTATATCTGCCAGGGCTTTAACCCGGTAGCCTCGTTCCCGAACAAAAACAAGGTTGTTGCGTCGCTGTCGAAACTGAAGTTCCTGGTGACCATCGATCCGCTCAACACCGAAACCTCCACTTTCTGGCAAAACCACGGGGAGTCGAACGACGTCGATCCGGCGAAAATCCAGACCGAAGTGTTCCGCCTGCCGTCCACCTGCTTCGCCGAAGAGAACGGTTCCATCGTTAACTCCGGCCGCTGGCTACAGTGGCACTGGAAAGGCGCTGACGCCCCGGGGATTGCGGCCACCGACGGTGAAATCCTCGCCGGTATCTTCTTACGCCTGCGCAAGATGTACGCCGAACAGGGCGGACCGGCGCCGGAACCGGTGCTGAACATGACGTGGAACTACGCCACGCCGCATGAACCGGCATCGGAAGAAGTGGCGATGGAGAGCAACGGCAAGGCGCTGGCTGACATCACCGACCCGGCAACCGGTGCTGTGATCGTCAAGAAAGGCCAGCAGCTCAGTTCGTTTGCGCAGCTGCGTGACGACGGCACGACCTCCAGCGGCTGCTGGATCTTCGCCGGCAGCTGGACGCCTGACGGCAACCAGATGGCCCGTCGCGATAACGCCGATCCATCTGGCCTTGGCAATACCCTCGGCTGGGCATGGGCGTGGCCGCTTAATCGCCGTATCCTGTATAACCGCGCCTCCGCTGACCCGCAGGGTAAACCGTGGGATCCGAAGCGTCAGCTCCTGAAATGGGACGGCGCGAAGTGGGGCGGCGTGGATATTCCAGACTACAGCGCCGCGGCGCCGGACAGCGATGTCGGGCCGTTTATCATGCAGCCGGAAGGGATGGGACGTCTGTTCGCTATCGATAAGATGGCGGAGGGGCCGTTCCCGGAACACTACGAGCCGTTTGAAACACCGCTGGGCACTAACCCGCTGCACCCGAATGTCGTCTCTAACCCGGCCGCTCGCGTCTTTAAAGGCGACCTTGAGCAGATGGGCAAAGCGGAAAAATTCCCTTACGTCGGTACCACTTACCGTCTGACCGAGCACTTCCACTACTGGACCAAGCACGCGCTTCTCAACGCCATCGCGCAGCCGGAGCAGTTTGTGGAGATCGGCGAGAAGCTGGCGAACAAGCTCGGCATCGCCCATGGCGATACCGTGAAGGTCTCCTCTAACCGCGGCTATATTAAAGCCAAGGCGGTGGTGACCAAGCGTATTCGCACGCTGAAAGCGGACGGCAAGGATATCGATACTATCGGTATTCCGATTCACTGGGGCTACGAAGGCGTGGCGAAGAAAGGGTTTATCGCCAATACCCTGACGCCGTTTGTCGGGGATGCGAACACGCAGACGCCGGAGTTCAAGGCTTTCCTCGTGAACGTGGAAAAGGCGTAACGGAGACGAATTATGGCTTATCAATCGCAAGACATTATCCGTCGTTCCGCGACTAACGGCTTCACCCCCGCGCCGCACGCGCGGGACCATCAGGAAGAGGTGGCGAAGCTTATCGACGTCACGACCTGTATCGGCTGTAAAGCCTGTCAGGTGGCCTGCTCCGAGTGGAACGACATTCGTGATGAAGTGGGTCATAACGTCGGGGTGTACGATAACCCCGCCGATCTGACCGCCAAATCCTGGACCGTGATGCGCTTCTCGGAAGTGGAGCAGAACGACAAACTGGAGTGGCTCATCCGTAAGGATGGCTGTATGCACTGCGCCGATCCGGGCTGCCTGAAGGCCTGCCCGGCGGAAGGGGCAATCATTCAGTATGCCAACGGCATCGTCGACTTCCAGTCTGAGCAGTGCATCGGCTGCGGCTACTGCATTGCTGGCTGCCCGTTCAACGTGCCGCGTCTGAATCCGGAAGACAACCGCGTCTATAAATGTACGCTGTGCGTGGACCGCGTTAACGTTGGCCAGGAACCGGCCTGCGTGAAAACCTGCCCGACCGGTGCTATCCACTTTGGCTCCAAAGAGGATATGAAAACGCTGGCAGGCGAGCGCGTCGCCGAGCTGAAAACCCGCGGTTATGACAACGCAGGTCTGTACGATCCGGCAGGCGTTGGCGGCACGCACGTGATGTACGTGCTGCACCACGCCGACAAGCCGAATCTCTATCACGGCCTGCCGGAAAATCCGGAAATCAGCGCTACCGTGAAGTTCTGGAAAGGGATCTGGAAACCGCTGGCCGCGGTCGGATTTGCGGCCACCTTCGCCGCCAGCATCTTCCACTATGTCGGCGTCGGTCCGAACCGCGCGGAAGAGGAAGAGGACAATCTGGATGAAGAGAAAGACGAGGTGCGCAAATGAAAAGACGTGACACCATCGTGCGCTACACCGCGCCGGAGCGAATCAACCATTGGGTCACCGCCTTCTGCTTCGTGCTGGCGGCGGTGAGCGGGCTGGGCTTTTTCTTCCCGTCCTTCAACTGGCTGATGCAAATCATGGGCACACCGCAGCTGGCGCGCATTCTGCACCCGTTTGTGGGCGTGATCATGTTTGCCTCGTTCATCATCATGTTCTTCCGCTACTGGCACCACAACCTGATCAACCGGGACGATATTTTCTGGGCGAAGAATATTCGCAAGATTGTCGTCAACGAGGAAGTGGGCGATACCGGACGCTATAACTTCGGCCAGAAATGCGTGTTCTGGGCGGCGATTATCTTGCTGGTGCTGCTGCTGGTCAGCGGGGTGATTATCTGGCGTCCGTACTTTGCGCCGGCGTTCTCCATCCCGGTTATCCGCTTCGCGCTGATGCTGCACTCCTTCTCTGCGGTGGCGCTGATTGTAGTGATCATGGTGCATATTTACGCCGCGCTGTGGGTGAAGGGCACGATAACCGCGATGGTGGAAGGCTGGGTCACGAAGACCTGGGCGAAGAAGCATCATCCACGCTGGTATCGTGAAGTCCGCGAAAAGCAGGATAAGCGCCAGTCGTAAGCGTGCGCTTTGCTGGTCTTATAAATGGCGTCGTATATCGACGCCATTTTTTTGCGGATACCGTTCGCTTTTGCTGCCTCCAGCCCTCATGCACCGCAGGCGGGATTGGCACTCTTCCCGCTTCGCTAAACTCATGGGACAGGATGGCTAATCCTAACGGTGCATAGTCTGGGGTATCGATATCAGGTATCGTAGCGCACACATTGCGATGTCATGGGTATATCCCGTATGCCGATTACGGTTATCATTAATGACATCACCAGAGCGGGCGCATGATGCCCGCCAAATCACAGAGCGGACGCGACCATCGCCGAATCTGCTGAAACCAGGAAGTGACTGAATGAGCATTCGTATCATCCCGCAAGATGAGCTGGAAAAGAGCGAGAAACGCGCGACGGATATGATTCCACCGTTGTTGTTTCCTCGACTCAAAAATTTATATAACCGTCGTGCCGAGCGCCTGCGCGAACTGGCTGAAAATAATCCGCTGGGGGATTATCTGCGCTTTGCTGCGCTTATCGCCCACGCGCAGGAAGTGGTGCTGTACGATCATCCCCTGCAGATGGATCTCACCGCACGCATTAAAGAAGCGAACGATCAGGGCAAACCACCGCTCGATATTCACGTTTTACCGCGCGACAAGCACTGGCACAAGCTACTGCATTCGCTGATTGCCGAACTGAAGCCCGAGATGAGCGGCCCGGCGCTGGCGGTTATCGAGAATCTGGAAAAAGCGTCAGAGCAAGAGCTGGAACTGATGGCAAGCGCGCTATTTGTCTCCGATTTTGCCTCCGTTAGCAGCGATAAAGCACCGTTTATTTGGGCCGCGCTATCGCTCTATTGGGCGCAGATGGCCAGCCTGATACCCGGTAAAGCTCGCGCCGAATACGGTGAGCAGCGTCAATTCTGCCCGGTTTGCGGCTCGATGCCGGTCTCCAGCATAGTGCAAATTGGCACCACTCAGGGCCTGCGCTATTTGCACTGCAACCTGTGTGAAACCGAGTGGCACGTGGTGCGCGTGAAATGCAGCAACTGCGAACAGACGCGCGATCTGCACTACTGGTCTTTAGATAACGAGCAGGCGGCCATTAAAGCTGAAAGCTGCGGCGACTGCGGTACCTACCTGAAGATTCTTTATCAGGAAAAGGATCCCAAAGTAGAAGCCGTGGCCGACGACCTCGCCTCACTGGTGCTGGACGCACGGATGGAACAAGAGGGCTTTGCCCGCAGCTCCATCAACCCGTTCCTGTTCCCGGGAGAGGGGGAGTAACGGCGAGCAGCATGTCGGGCAGCCTCTTCTGCTGCCCGACTTACAAATGATAAGGCGTAATCACTCCCGGTATGCCGGCAAAACTTTTGCTTTGCGCGTGACCAGTTCATAACGATCTATTTGCGCTGTTGCCAGTACGATGGTATCTGGCAGCTTTATCCCATACTCCTCCCTGCGATTGCTGCTTCGTCCAGCAATGGGTTTCACTTTTGCGAGCCGCTTTCCAGAATCACTTCCCAACGAAAATCCCCGGTTTTCTTTTGCTCACAATCAGGCTATAAACCTGTATATCCAAACAGGTTAAGGGAATAAAAATGGCGCTTGAAAAGGGTATTGCAATACAGGTGCGGGAGTTTATCGAGGCGGGTCGCCCCTCATCGCGCACTCAGAGTATTGATGACCGGAGACGCGGCTATATCGCCAGCACGGTACTGGCTGGGGAGCAAGAAAAGCGCGTTCAGGTAGAAGATATCGAGCTCGAAGGCATGACATTTCGCATTGTCTCCCCCCTCAACGCCTCAGGCGCTCTCTCTGCGGTCATCTATTTTCACGGCGGCTGCTTTATCAGCGGTGGTTTCGCCACGCATGACCATCAGCTCCGTCAGCTGGCTTACCACAGCGGCTGCCGGGTTATCGCCGTGCAATACCGGCTGGCGCCGGAGCACGCTTTTCCCGCCGCCCATGACGATGCTGAAAAAGGCGCACTGATTATTCACCGCCACGCGCCGCAGTTAGGCATCGACGTTTCGCGTATTACGCTTGCGGGCGATAGCGCCGGGGGTCATCTGGCCTTGGTCACCGCTCTGCGGCTGAAAACCACCCGGGCATGGCAACCCGCGCAGCTTGTTTTGATTTATCCGATGCTGGATGCCACCGCCAGTATGAAGAGCTATATCGATAACGGTAAAGATTACATTATCACTGAAGACACTCTGCTCAGCGGCTATGAAATGTACCTTTCGTCGACGACACTCCACCACCCGGAAGCCAGCCCGCTATGGCGTAAAGACTTTAACGGCTTACCGCCGGTGCATATTCTGACGGCAGAATACGATCCTTTGCGTGATGAAGGCGAAGCGCTTTACCAGCGCCTGCTTGAACAGGGCGTAGAGTGCACCTGTCAGCGCTATCTCGGAGTGATTCACGGCTTCTTCCAGCTGGGCGGTATCAGCCCAGCGGCAGCCAGCGCGATGAGAGATATCGCCTGGCGGGTAAAATCACCGGGCCAGTAGATAAGCGTAAAGGGAGGCTACTCCTCTTCGTTGCCACCCTCTTCATAAGAGCCGAACGGCTTCGCAGGAAGCACGATATAGATACCCTCAAAAACCGCGCCGAGCCGATCGTCACCGAATAGCTCAACCTGCAGCTGAACGCGCGCTTTGCGCCCACGCGCCAGGCGATCGAGATCGCCGCTTAATGAGCCGAGATCGGCAACAGCGCTGGGGCGTCCGCTAATGGGCTGACTGTAACGAATATGAGCATCTGCGAGAATAATTGTGCCGCCAAGATGCCGCTCGCGCAGCATCAGCCAGATAAGCCCCCAGCCGGTTAACGTTGCCTGCGAAAACAGGCTGCCGGCAAACAGCGTATGGTGGGGATTCTGGTTACCAGCTTCCGGCATAGTGGTGATAAACTTTTGCCCGGTATACTGCTGAATGCGCACGCCCATTTTTTCACTAAGAGGGATGTGCTGATACCAGGCCTGCTGCAGCTGAGCGCACCAGTCGCCGCGATGTAAAATATCGTCCAGCGAGGCTATTGGCTTAATCATCAAAAAATGACGAATCGGCGTGGTGGTCGGCGTCGTGATTTCACCCTGGTTCACAAACCCGAGCTTGGCAAAGAATTCTACCGCGTCTTCACGGGCGCTACAGGTCACGCGCTTAACGCCTTCCTGACGGGCGACGGACTCCAGCGTCATCGCCATCAGGGTTCCCAGCCCCTTATCCTGTACTGACGGATGTACGGCCATAAAACGGATCGAGGCTTCGTTTTCCGCGTTCACATACAGTCGCCCAACGGCAACCAGATTACCCTCTTCATCGACCACCATTTGATGGTGCGCCATCGCATCCCACGCATCGCGCTCGGACCCTTTCGGCTGATGCAGCGGCTTACGCAGCATCTCCCAGCGGAACTGGTAGTAGCTCTCTAACTCTTCTTCTGTTTGCGGTACGCGAAGGTGATACATAGCTGTACTCTCTTTTGTTACCCGCAGCCTGCCCGGAAGCTGGCTCATACCTGCAACCAAAAGGTCACAGGACCATCATTCACCAGAGAAACCTGCATATCGGCAGCAAATCTCCCGGTCTGCGTATTCATTTTCTGCTGGCGGCAGCGCTCAACGAAATACTCGTACAGCGCTTCCGCTTTATCCGGTGCCGCGCCTTTAGAAAATCCAGGACGCATCCCGCGCTCGGTATCCGCTGCCAGCGTAAACTGTGAAACCACCAGCACGCTGCCGCCAGCCTGCTGCACATTAAGATTCATTTTGCCTTCAGCATCGCTAAAAATACGGTATCCCAGCACGCGTTCGCACAGGCGATTCGCCTTTTGCTCATCATCGTCTCTCTCGACGCCTAACAGCACCAGAAGCCCGGGACCGATTTCGCCCGTCACTTCATCCTCCACGGTAACGCTAGCTCGGGATACGCGTTGAATTAATGCAATCATGATTGTTCTGTTTCTTCTTTTTTCAGTTTGCGGTATTCACCGAGAGTGACAGTAATTTCAGCGCCAAGCAAGACGATACACCACGTCCAGTACACCCAGACGAACAAAATGGGTACCACGGCAAGCACGCCATAAATCAGCTGATAGGACGGGAACGCAGTGATATATAAAGCAAAAGCTTTCTTCCCCGCCTCAAAGAGCAGCGCCGCAACCAGGGAACCGATTATCGCATCGCGGTTACGGACCTCGGCCGTCGGCACAATGCTGTATAGCAGCCAGAATGCCACCCACGATAAAATGAGCGGAAAAATACGCAGCACATCGTCAATCACGCTATTCAGATCGCTGGCCCAGCGTAACGACAGGAGATAGGAGCTGATCGCAAGGCTGGCCCCCGCCAGCAGCGGCCCCAGCGTGAGGATCATCCAATAGACGGCAAAGGAGTAGGTTTTTGGCCGGGTTCGGGTGCTGCGCCAGATAGTATTCAATGCGCTATCAATGGAATACATCAGCAGCAGCGATGTCACAATCAGGCCGAAAGCGCCCACGGCGGTCATCCGACTGGAGTTGGCGACAAACTGCTCGATATAGCCCTGAATCACATCGCCGGTGGTCGGAATAAAATTGGCAAAAATAAAGTGTCGAATCTGGATACTGACATCAGAAAACATCGGAAAGGCCGCAAACAGCGCAAATATAACGGCGATAAGCGGCACCAGGGAGAGTAACGACACATAGGCCAGGTTTCCCGCCAGGGTCGTCATATGATCTTCATCAATACGCCGCCATAGCAGCTTCAGCCAGGCCACCAGCGGCCGCAGATGGCGCGCTGTTTTTTGATGAACGGTTTTTAGCATAGCTGCTTCGCAAAGTAGTTCGGTATCGTCTCCTTTCCGGTCACCAGAATTGACGTGATACCTAACTGATCAGCGCCGGCAATATTATCCGCGTTATCATCGAAGAAAACCGTATCCTCTGCGGAGAAACCTTCCGATTCGAGCACGCTCTGGTAGATCCGCGCTTCGGGTTTACGCATCCCCATCTCCTGGGAGAGATAGATATGGTCAGCCACGGCGCGTATTTCTGGATATTCATCCGGCCAGAAGGTGGTATGCAAACGGTTAGTATTGGACAGGACCACGACTCGATGCCCCTGCTCGCGTAATTTTTGCATAATTGCCGTCACCTCCGGTCGCAGGGCGACGAAAACCGCCTGCCAGCCGTGGGAGAACTGCTCGTAGCTAAGCGGCATGTTCATTTCGTGGCACATCGCCGCCGCAAAATCCTCATCGCTAATTTCGCCGCGCTCGTGCTGATGGAACGCTTCACCCATAGTGAAATGCTGCTTCAGCGTCGCAAGAGGGATCCGCGTTAAATCGCTCCACGTCCCGAGCACCCGGTTGAAGTCAATATCGACAATCACATTACCTAAATCAAAGATATAGAGCATGGCCCTCTCCTTTTGCACCGTGGAAAATTAACTGTAGCGGGAAAGGGGGAGTTTGACTATGGGTGGCAGGGCTTTGTACAAAAAAGAAACCCTGCCATTGAGGCAGGGTTCAGATAGCGAAAAGAAGCGTTAATTACTCTTCTTTCGCGCCGCGCATTGCGCGTTTACGGTCGTTCTCGGTCAGATGACGTTTACGGATACGAACGGAAGTCGGGGTAACTTCAACCAGTTCGTCGTCATCGATGAACTCCAGAGCCTGCTCCAGGGTCATCTTAACCGGTGGAACCAGAACCGTTGCTTCGTCAGTACCGGACGCACGCATGTTGGTCAGTTTCTTACCGGTCAGGCAGTTTACCGTCAGGTCGTTGGAACGGCTGTGAATACCGATGATCTGGCCTTCGTAAACTTCAGCGCCGTGGCCGAGGAACAGCTTACCGCGATCCTGCAGACCGAACAGCGCGAACGCTACCGCTTTACCCTGACCGTTGGAGATCAGTACGCCGTTGTTACGCTGGCCCACTTCGCCCGGACGAACGTCGTCGTAGTGGCTGAAGGTGGAGTACAGCAGACCGGTACCGGAGGTCATGGTCATGAATTCTGAACGGAAGCCGATCAGACCACGACTTGGTATCACGTAGTCGAGACGTACGCGGCCTTTGCCATCTGGATTCATGTTTTTCAGGTCGCCTTTACGCTCACCCAGAGCCTGCATCACAGAACCCTGATGCTGCTCTTCAACGTCCAGCGTTACGTTTTCGAATGGCTCTTGTTTACGGCCATCGATTTCGCGGAAGATAACTTTCGGACGGGAAACCGCCATTTCGAAACCTTCACGACGCATGTTTTCGATAAGAACGGACAGGTGCAGTTCACCACGGCCAGAAACGCGGAATGCGTCTGCATCCGGAGTTTCTTCAACGCGCAGCGCCACGTTGTGCACCAGCTCTTTATTCAGGCGGTCAAGGATCTGACGAGAGGTAACGTACTTACCTTCTTTACCGCAGAACGGAGAGGTGTTAACGCAGAAGAACATGGAAACGGTCGGCTCATCGACAGACAGCGCCGGCAGCGCTTCAACATTCTGCGTATCGCAGATGGTGTCAGAGATGTTCAGCTCGCCCAGACCGGTGATCGCGATGATATCGCCCGCTTCAGCGATGTCGCTCTCGATACGCTCCAGACCCAGGTGGGTCAGAACTTTACCGACTTTACCATTACGGGTTTTGCCTTCGCTATCAACGATAGTGACCTGCTGGTTCGGCTTCACTTTACCGCGCTTGATGCGGCCGATGCCGATGACGCCAACGTAGTTGTTGTAGTCCAGCTGGGAGATTTGCATCTGCAGCGGGCCATCAAGGTCAACGTTCGGTGCCGGTACGCGATCGACGATAGTCTGATACAGCGGAGTCATATCCTCAGCCATATCTTCGTGATCCAGACCCGCAATACCGTTCAGCGCGGAAGCGTAAACGATAGGGAAGTCCAGCTGTTCGTCGGTAGCATCAAGGTTAACGAACAGGTCGAATACCTGATCGACAACCCAGTCAGGGCGCGCGCCAGGACGGTCAACTTTGTTGATAACAACAATCGGCTTCAGACCGTGGGCAAAAGCTTTCTTGGTGACGAAGCGCGTCTGCGGCATCGGACCATCAAAGGCATCAACCACCAGCAGCACAGAATCTACCATGGACATGACACGTTCAACTTCACCACCGAAGTCGGCGTGCCCAGGGGTATCAACGATGTTGATACGGTAATCATTCCATTTGATAGCAGTGTTTTTAGCGAGGATGGTAATCCCACGCTCTTTCTCCAAATCGTTGGAGTCCATCACTCGTTCTTGTGCTTCAGTACGCGCGTCGAACGTACCAGATTGCTGTAGCAGCTTATCAACCAGGGTAGTTTTACCATGGTCAACGTGCGCGATGATGGCGATATTACGCAGATTTTCGATCACAACTTTGCCTCAGGCATTAGAAATAGCGCGTTATTGTACACGGATTAATCGCAGTACAAAACAGGATCACAAACATCCTCCGCAAACAAGTATTGCAGAGATTCTTTGTGATCGCTTTCACGGAGCATTAAAAGGGTTATTCGAGTCCAATTGCACCAAATAAGTGCCCAATGTTCACACAAATGCACTATATTGGTGCAATGCATTCATTTTGGTGCAGCCCTTTTGCACGATGACGTGCATGATAACGCCTTTTGGGGGCAATTTAAAAGTTGGCACAGATTTCGCTTTGTATTTTTTAAGGCAACAACGCCACTTTTAGTAGCAAAAAAGTTTTCGTTTCCACGACGACACAGACCAATCCGGGAGAGTTTAAGTATGTCCGCTGAACACGTTTTGACGATGCTGAACGAGCACGAAGTGAAGTTTGTCGATCTGCGCTTCACCGATACCAAAGGTAAAGAACAGCACGTCACGATTCCGTCTCATCAGGTAAATGCCGAATTCTTCGAAGAAGGCAAAATGTTTGATGGCTCCTCGATTGGCGGTTGGAAAGGTATTAACGAATCCGACATGGTTCTGATGCCGGACGCAACCACCGCGCTGATCGACCCGTTCTATGAAGAACCGACTCTGATCATCCGCTGCGACATCCTGGAACCCGGCACTCTGCAGGGCTATGACCGCGACCCGCGTTCCATTGCTAAGCGCGCTGAAGAGTATCTGCGCTCTACCGGCCTGGCTGACACCGTACTGTTCGGGCCAGAACCAGAATTCTTCCTGTTCGATGACATCCGTTTTGGTGCGTCCATTTCCGGTTCCCACGTCGCTATCGATGATATCGAAGGCGCATGGAACTCCTCCACCAAATACGAAGGCGGCAACAAAGGCCACCGTCCGGGCGTGAAAGGCGGTTACTTCCCGGTTCCGCCGGTAGACTCCTCTCAGGATATCCGCTCCACCATGTGTATGATCATGGAAGAGATGGGCCTGGTTGTTGAAGCTCACCACCACGAAGTGGCGACTGCCGGTCAGAACGAAATCGCCACCCGCTTTAACACCATGACCAAAAAAGCGGATGAAATTCAGATTTACAAATACGTTGTGCACAACGTCGCACACCGTTTCGGCAAAACCGCGACCTTCATGCCAAAACCGATGTTTGGCGATAACGGTTCCGGTATGCACTGCCACATGTCCCTGTCCAAGAACGGCGTAAACCTGTTCTCCGGCGACAAATACGCGGGCCTGTCTGAACAAGCGCTGTACTACATCGGCGGCGTAATTAAACACGCTAAAGCGATTAACGCCCTGGCTAACCCGACCACCAACTCCTACAAGCGTCTGGTCCCGGGCTACGAAGCGCCGGTAATGCTGGCTTACTCTGCCCGTAACCGTTCCGCGTCTATCCGTATTCCGGTTGTCACCTCTCCGAAAGCGCGCCGTATCGAAGTGCGCTTCCCGGACCCGGCGGCTAACCCGTACCTGTGCTTCGCCGCGCTGCTGATGGCTGGCCTTGACGGTATCAAGAACAAAATCCATCCGGGCGAAGCCATGGATAAAAACCTGTACGATCTGCCGCCGGAAGAAGCGAAAGAGATCCCACAGGTTGCAGGCTCTCTGGAAGAAGCACTGAACGCGCTGGACGCAGACCGTGAATTCCTGACCGCCGGCGGCGTATTCACCAACGACGCTATCGATGCTTACATCGCCCTGCGTATGGAAGAAAACGACCGCATCCGTATGACTCCGCACCCGGTTGAATTCGAGCTGTACTACAGCGTCTGATTTTGCTGTAAATCCATGGTGCTTCGTGTTGTGGCGCGGGGTACCAGGGATGTTTTGTTGCCGTGGAAACTTTCAGCCCATCTCAGGATGGGCTTTTTTCTCCACCAACACGCTGATCTCGCGAGCTTTTTACCGATAAAAAGCTATACTGCACTAAATTGGTGCACTCATTTTCAGGAGACTGTCGAATGGCAACAGGCACACTGCCCGATGCTGGGCAGATCCTTAACTCTTTAATCAACAGTATCTTACTGGTCGATGATGACCTGGCGGTTCATTACGCGAACCCGGCGGCGCAGCAGCTGCTGGCGCAAAGTTCTCGTAAGCTATTCGGCACGCCGCTGCCGGAACTGTTGAGCTATTTCTCGCTGAATATCGGCCTCATGCAGGAGAGCCTCGCTGCGGGGCAGGGTTTTACCGATAACGAAGTGACGCTGGTCATTGATAGCCGCTCGCATATCCTTTCCCTGACGGCGCAGCGCCTGCCGGAAGGCTATATTCTGCTGGAAATGGCGCCGATGGATAATCAGCGTCGTCTGAGCCAGGAGCAGCTGCAGCACGCACAGCAGATTGCCGCACGCGACTTAGTGCGTGGTCTGGCCCATGAGATTAAAAACCCGCTGGGCGGTTTGCGCGGAGCGGCACAGCTGCTGAGCAAAGCGCTGCCCGATCCTGCGTTAATGGAATATACCAAAGTCATTATTGAACAGGCCGATCGGTTAAGAAATCTGGTCGACCGTCTGCTGGGGCCGCAGCATCCCGGGATGCACGTGACGGAAAGCATCCATAAGGTCGCTGAGCGGGTAGTGAAGCTGGTGTCGATGGAGCTGCCGGATAACGTCAAACTGGTTCGCGATTACGACCCCAGCCTGCCGGAACTCCCGCATGACCCTGACCAAATCGAACAGGTGTTGCTGAATATCGTCCGTAATGCGCTGCAGGCGCTGGGACCCGAGGGCGGCGAGATCACTCTGCGCACCCGCACGGCCTTCCAGTTAACCTTACACGGCGTACGCTACCGCCTCGCTGCGCGCATTGACGTTGAAGATAACGGCCCGGGAATACCGTCTCATTTACAGGACACGCTGTTTTATCCGATGGTGAGCGGGCGCGAAGGCGGTACCGGACTCGGTCTGTCTATTGCCCGCAGCCTTATCGATCAGCACTCCGGGAAAATTGAATTTACCAGTTGGCCAGGGCATACCGAATTCTCGGTGTACCTGCCTATTCGGAAGTAGAGGTGTTTATGCAACGAGGGATAGCATGGATCGTTGACGACGATAGCTCCATCCGTTGGGTGCTTGAACGCGCGCTCACCGGGGCAGGCTTGAGTTGTACAACGTTTGAGAGCGGTAACGAGGTGCTTGATGCCCTCACGACCAAAACCCCGGATGTGCTGCTGTCTGATATCCGCATGCCGGGAATGGATGGGCTGGCGCTGTTAAAGCAAATTAAACAGCGCCATCCAATGCTACCGGTCATCATAATGACGGCGCATTCGGATCTTGATGCGGCGGTAAGCGCCTATCAGCAAGGCGCCTTTGATTATCTGCCGAAACCGTTTGATATCGATGAAGCGGTAGCGCTGGTTGACCGGGCAATTAGCCATTACCAGGAGCAACAACAGCCGCGTAATGCGCCGATTAATAGCCCAACGGCCGATATCATCGGCGAAGCGCCGGCAATGCAGGACGTCTTTCGCATTATCGGCCGCCTGTCGCGCTCTTCTATCAGCGTGCTGATCAACGGCGAATCCGGTACCGGCAAAGAGTTGGTTGCCCATGCTCTGCATCGCCACAGCCCGCGCGCCAAGGCGCCGTTTATTGCGCTGAATATGGCGGCAATCCCTAAAGACTTGATTGAGTCAGAGCTCTTTGGCCACGAGAAAGGCGCTTTTACCGGCGCCAATACCGTGCGTCAGGGACGTTTTGAGCAGGCAGACGGCGGTACGCTATTCCTTGACGAGATTGGCGATATGCCGCTGGACGTCCAGACCCGTCTGCTGCGCGTCCTGGCCGATGGTCAGTTTTACCGCGTGGGCGGCTATGCGCCGGTGAAAGTGGATGTGCGTATTATTGCCGCCACCCACCAGAACCTTGAGCTGCGCGTCCAGGAGGGGAAATTCCGTGAGGATTTGTTCCATCGCCTGAACGTGATTCGCGTCCATCTGCCGCCGCTGCGCGAGCGTCGGGAAGATATTCCTCGCCTGGCGAGGCATTTCCTGCAAATTGCCGCTCGTGAACTGGGCGTGGAGGCCAAACAGCTGCATCCGGAGACGGAGATGGCGTTAACCCGGCTGGCGTGGCCGGGCAACGTTCGTCAGCTGGAAAACACTTGCCGCTGGCTGACGGTGATGGCCGCGGGTCAGGAAGTTCTGACGCAGGATCTCCCCAGTGAGCTGTTTGAAACCGCGATACCGGATAATCCGACGCAAATGCTGCCGGATAGCTGGGCGACGCTGCTGGGGCAATGGGCCGATCGCGCGCTGCGCTCCGGTCATCAAAACCTGCTCTCAGAAGCGCAGCCGGAGATGGAGCGTACGCTGCTGACCACCGCGTTACGCCATACTCAGGGGCATAAACAAGAGGCGGCGCGGCTGCTAGGGTGGGGCCGTAACACTCTGACGCGTAAGTTAAAAGAGTTGGGAATGGAGTAGCAGCGCAGCGGCGCGTAAAAAATAGTCATCCAGCGCAAACTGCTGCTATTTTGTACTTTACTGTTGCTATGCGTTGAGTATGATCTTGCCCGGAAAGACGGGGGGTAATCATGCTTGAATCACTCATTAATATTATATCGAGCGGAGTTGCAGCGGGTCATACGCCGCAGACGGCGGTAGCTGCCGTCCTGTGCGCGGCGATGGTTGGGCTGTTTAACTGATAATATCCCCTCTCCGGTAAGGAGAGGGGATATAGCTTATATCACGCGAGAAAACTGCTGCATCCGCGCTTTCTGCCGCAGGTAAGCATCAAAACACATACAGATATTGCGAATCAGCAGCCGGCCTTTCGGCGTAACCTGAATGCCCTTCTCATCCACATCCACCAGCCCGTCTTTAGCCAGCGGCGCCAACAATTTCATATCTTCGGCAAAGTAGTCATCGTAGATGAGCGCCCACTGTTTCTCTACCGCCGCAAAGTCGAGACGGAAGTTACAAATCAGCGCCTTAATGACATCACGACGAATGCAGTCATCGCGCGTCAACGCAATACCGCGCCACAGCGCCGTCCCGGTTTCATCGACCTGTTGATAATACTGTTTCAACTCTTTCTGGTTCTGCGCATAGCAATCGCCAATCATACTGATCGCCGACACGCCCATCCCCAGCAGGTCGGTGTCTCCCTGGGTGGTATATCCCTGGAAGTTGCGATGCAGAATACCTTCCCGTTGGGCTATCGCCAGCTCATCATCAGGGCGGGCAAAGTGGTCCATGCCGATAAACTGATATCCCGCAGAGGTTAACGAAGCAATCGTCTCCTGAAGAATATCCAGCTTTTGTTCAGCTGAGGGCAAATCGGCATCTTTGATTTTGCGCTGTGCAGCAAACAGCGTTGGCAGATGCGCATAGTTAAATACGCTCAGACGATCGGGATTAAGCTCCGCCACTTTCTGTAGCGTATAAGCGAAGCTCTGCGGCGTTTGCTTCGGCAGACCGTAAATCAGGTCGATATTGGTTGAGGTAAAGCCGATATCACGCGCGTGATTAAGGAGCGCGAAGATAAATGCTTCATCCTGCTCGCGGTTCACCAGACGCTGCACTTCTTTGTTGAAGTCCTGCACGCCCATGCTCAGGCGGTTAAAGCCTTCGGCGCGTAAATGATCCAGGACATCAAGCTCAATTTCACGCGGATCGACTTCAATGGAAATCTCTGCATCCGCGTTAAAATCGAAATGCGTACGCAGCAACCCCATCAGGCGGCTAATTTGCGCTTTGTTCAGATACGTCGGCGTACCGCCGCCCCAGTGCAGCTGATTAACCTTGCGGCCAGCAAAAAGCGGAGCGCGATGAATAATCTCCTGCTCAAGCACATCCAGATACTGGTCAGCCTTATGCTGCTGGCGGGTGACGATTTTGTTGCAGCCGCAGAAATAGCAGAGTTTATGGCAAAACGGGATATGCACGTATAGCGATAGAGGACGCTGCGGATAGCGGACAACCGCCGCATCAAATTCAGCAGCGCCAAATTCTGGAGAAAACTCCAGCGCGGTGGGATACGAAGTATAACGCGGCCCGGAATAATTATATTTCTGGATCAGGGCCAGATCCCAGTCGATTAACTGCACAGACATGCTCACTCCTTCCGATGGTGCCGTCGGCGGGTACGCCGCCCCGGCCCAACCGCACCTCGGGTAATGAGCCGGTTGCGCAGCCATTTCTGACGCCGCGACAACCGTCGTAGTTTAACGAATAACCACAGCAGATAACATATAACCAGAAGGGTTATAAGCAGGACCGGGAATCCGATGGGATGCAAACGTTAGTTTCCACCCTTCAGCAGGCGCATCATATCTTCTTTGCGCTCTTCCTCTTCTTCATCTTCGTCATCATCATAGGAGAGGCCCAGCTGCTGCATCAGCTCATCAATGCGATCCAGTTTGGCATCAACCCAGGTTTGCTCTTCAGCATTCAGGGTGCCGCCCTCTTCAAGGCGTTCCAGCAGCGCATCCAGGCGCTCATCGTTCTCCAGCAAATCCAGCTCAGCCTGCGGTGAAAGCATAGGTTTCTCGCTCTTTGGTTTATGCTGCTTGGGGGCTGGAGCGCTGCTTTCGCTCACGCCCAGCGGGATCGGTTTTTTGCTACCCACGCGCGGATCTTGCGCCTGACGCTGTTTTTTACCCGCTGAAGCCGCATCGCCGCCGTTCGCGCGACTGCCTGCCGCGTGGCCACGATGTTTCTTCTGCCGTTTGCGATCGCGAGCTTCCTGATTTAACTCTTCACGCGACTTGCGGCCGGATTTGCCACGGGTGGCGGATGTCGGTTTTTTCATGATGTGTAATCTTCAGACAGTAGTATTCAGTATAGAATTGAGGCGGAATCTAGCAGAAAGCAAGCAAAGAAAAAAGGCGACAGATTACTCTGTCGCCTTTTTCCGTACTGACAACCCTTAAAGGGCTTCTACTTTCCATGTTAGCTAACGACACACCCTGTCTTTCCTTCAGCTACCAACGGTCCCTGTTACTTCCATTTCCCTTTAAAACGTCTTCCAGACGTTTGTCATCCTGACAATCCGTAGTCCTCGCCTCCTGGCGCTTCCTGACCCCTCATCCTGAGTCATCATCCTGTTAGCATCCTCGCCCTTGGTCACTACTTTACTGGTTTGAGGAAAACCTACAACTGACTGTACAGAAAAAAATCTAATTTCAGAATTTTCTTTCGGCTTAATATTATGATTTATAAGCTTTTGTGTTATTTGCGCTCGGATTTTTCTCACTCATATCTCATATAACCAATAGCCGATGTCTCACAAAGAGTATGGTTTTAACTTACATCAATGAGATGCGGTAAAAACAGTCTTTTTCTGTTGTTCAGGTATAATCCCCGCCATAGCCTGATTTAACGGAGACGACCGTCTTGACCAACTGGAATTATCAACTGACGCATTTTGTCACTAGTGCGCCAGATATCCGCCATCTTCCTGCCGATACCGGTATTGAAGTGGCATTTGCTGGCCGCTCTAACGCCGGGAAATCCAGCGCTCTGAATACGCTGACTAACCAAAAAAGCCTGGCGCGCACGTCGAAGACGCCCGGGCGTACGCAGCTGATTAACCTGTTTGAAGTCGCTGAGGGCAAACGCCTTGTCGACCTGCCGGGCTATGGTTACGCCCAGGTTCCGGAAGAGATGAAGATCAAGTGGCAGCGCGCGCTGGGTGAATATCTTGAGAAACGCCTCTGTCTGAAAGGGCTGGTGGTGCTGATGGATATTCGTCATCCGCTTAAAGATCTCGATCAGCAGATGATCCAGTGGGCCGTCGAAAGCGATATCCCGGTGCTGGTACTGCTGACTAAAGCCGATAAGCTCGCCAGCGGTGCGCGGAAAGCGCAGATCAATATGGTTCGCGAAGCGGTCATCGCCTTTAACGGAGATGTGCAGGTAGAAGCGTTTTCTTCCCTGAAGAAGCAAGGTGTGGATAAACTGCGTCAGAAGCTGGATAGCTGGTATAACGATATCCCACCGCAGGAAGAACCCGAAGACGGCGAATAAGTTCGCAAAAAACCCGGATAGCGGCGCGTGAAGGCTTATCCGGGCTCCCCGCCTTTGCATGCATCGATGCGTAAAATTTTCTTTCGCGCAATAAAAAACGCCCCGGTCATAAATGACCGGGGCGGCTAAAATATTCAGCCAAATCCGATTACGTGAAGTAAAAGGTCTGAAAGATAGAACATCTTACCTCTGTACCCTACGTCTTTAACTCTACTCTTCTTTCGGTTACGGATAAAGCATTTTTTGTAGTTTTTTTTCACTCTTTACATAGCAAATTCAAATGATCATCACAAAACACGATAAGTTATGTTACTCACTTACAAAAAATGACCTTACCCGACGAATACTTAGTGCGCTTGATCCCAGTTTTCTCCACTACCGACTTCCACCAGCAGCGGAACCGCCAGCGTCGTACTGCTCTCCATCAGTTCGTGGATCTTTTTCGCGACCGCTTCAAGATCGTCCTTATGCACTTCAAAGACCAGTTCATCGTGCACCTGCATGATCATCCGCACGCGAGGTTTTTCGCTTAGCAGCCAGCCGTCTACCGCGATCATTGCACGTTTAATGATATCGGCCGCGGTACCCTGCATTGGCGCATTGATCGCCGCACGTTCGGCGCCAGCGCGACGCGCGCCATTGCTGGATTTGATGTCCGGCAGATAGAGACGACGACCATCCAGCGTTTCAACATACCCCTGCTCTTTGGCCTGGGTGCGAGTACGCTCCATATACTCCAGAACGCCCGGATAGCGCTCAAAGTAGAGATCCATATACTTTTGCGCTTCTTTGCGTGGGATATTCAGCTGTCGCGCAAGACCGAATGCGCTCATGCCGTAAATCAGACCAAAGTTGATCGCCTTCGCGCTACGGCGCTGCTCGCTGCTAACGCTCTCCAGCGGCAAACCAAAGACCTCAGCCGCCGTCGCCCGGTGGATATCTTTGCCTTCCGCAAATGCGGTCAGCAGGCCCTTATCGCGGGAGAGATGCGCCATGATGCGCAGTTCAATTTGCGAGTAGTCGGCAGAGACAATGAGATAATCTTCCGGTGCAATAAACGCCTGGCGGATACGTCGCCCTTCTTCGTTGCGTACCGGGATATTCTGCAGGTTCGGGTCGGTAGACGACAAACGCCCCGTAGCGGTCACCGCCTGGTGATAGGAAGTATGAACCCGCCCCGTTTTCGGGCTGATCATCAGCGGCAGCTTATCGGTATAGGTGGATTTAAGTTTTGCCAGTCCACGATATTCGAGGATAACTTTCGGCAGCGGATAGTCCAGCGCCAGCTCTTCCAGCACCTCTTCCGAGGTAGAAGGCGCACCGCCAGGGGTTTTCTTCAGCGGCTTAATGCCTTGTTTTTCAAACAAGATCGTTTGCAGCTGCTTCGGCGACGAGAGGTTAAACTCTTCACCCGCAATATCGTACGCCTTCTTCTCCAGTTCAATCAGGCGCTTGGCTATCTCCTGAGAATGCGCATGCAGCACGGCCGGATCAATCTTCACGCCGTTACGCTCCACGCGGGATAGCACCGGCACCAGCGGCATTTCAATATTTTTAAAGACGTTCAGCGGACCTTCATTTTGCTGAAGTTCAGGCCACATTTTGAGGTGCAGCTGCAGGGTGACATCCGCATCTTCCGCCGCGTAGCGGCCTGCTTCTTCCAGCGCAATTTGGTTAAATGTGAGCTGGTTTTTACCTTTCCCCGCAATTTCTTCGAAGGTAATGGTTTTGTGCTTCAGCCAGCGATCGGAGAGACTATCCATATCATGACGGCCCGCCACGCTGTCGAGAATGTAGGACTCCAGCATGGTATCGAAGGCAATACCGCGCAGTTCAATGCCGTAGTTAGCCAGGATCCCGCGGTCATATTTGAGGTTTTGCCCCACCTTCAGAACCTTGTCATCTTCCAGTAACGGTTTCAGCAATTCCAGGACGCGGTCGCGAGGGATTTGATCCGGCGCGTCCAGATAATCATGGGCGACCGGTACATAGGCCGCCACGCCAGGTTCAATGGCGAAGGAGAGGCCCACCATATTGGCGGATACGTTATCCAGGCTGTCGGTTTCGGTATCAAAGGCAAAAAGCGGCGCTTTCTTCAGATTTTCAATCCAGGTGAGCAATGTTTGTTCATCCAGAATGGTGACGTAGTTTTCAGCGGAGAGCACTGTCGCGGTTTCTTCTTCTGCCTCGGCCACGTCGGCAGCCGCTGCCAGCGGCCTGGCCGCAGACTTAGCGCCTTTTGCCTGCATCCACTTACCGGACTCTACATCAGTGATCCAGCGTTTAAATTCATATCTTTTAAACAGCGTCAGCAGTTCATCCGCAACAGGTTGTTCAACCAGCAGATCTTCACAGCCCAAATCCAGTTCAACGTCCGTTTTGATCGTCGCCAGCTGATAAGAGAGGTAAGCCACCTCTTTATTCTGTTCCAGCTTTGCCGCCATCGTTTTCGCGCCGCGGAAAGTCAATCCGGCGATTTTTTCAGGCTCAGCATATAACGTATCAAGACCACCCAGTCCCTGCAGAAGCGCCTGCGCGGTTTTCTCCCCCACCCCAGGCACGCCCGGAATGTTATCCGAGGAGTCACCCATCAGGGCCAGAAAATCGATGATCAGTTCCGGTGGAACGCCGTATTTTGTCACGACTTCGTCGGGGCCAAGGATGGTGTTAGTCATGGTATTAATGAGCGTAATACCCGGCGTAACCAGCTGAGCCATATCTTTATCACCGGTGCTGATCAGCACCGGACGCCCTACTTTTTCAGCTTCACGGGCCAGGGTACCGATGACATCGTCTGCTTCCACGCCAGGAACAGCCATTAGCGGAAGGCCCATCGCTTTCACCATGGCATGCAGCGGCTCGATCTGCGCACGGAGATCGTCCGGCATCGGTGGACGATGAGATTTATAGTGCTCAAACAGTTCATCCCGGAAAGTCTTTCCCTTGGCATCAAACACAACGACAGCATGGGTCGGTTGATACTGCAGGATCAGGCTTCGCAGCATATTCAGCACGCCATACATGGCGCCTGTCGGTTCGCCTGCGCTATTCGTCAGCGGGGGGAACGCGTGGTATGCCCGATAAAGGTAAGAAGAGCCGTCAACGAGGATGAGAGGGTTTTCTGGGATCTGAACCATATTTTCCGTGCCTGTTTATCAGATTATCGGTAAAGGATGCCACAGACGGACATTAAATCCTGAATTTTTCCCACAATTCGTCGAAAAGATTCAGCGATCCCCAGGATCGCGTTGCGGCCTAACCTGTGGATAACTTTGTGAATAGTTTTATAACGTTGATCGACCAATGATTAATAAAATAATATAACGGAAAAATATTCCATATTTATCATGCAATTATAGTCTCACAACCTGCTTTATTATCATCATGGCGACTCGATGTTCCATGTGGATATAAGATCCAGAAATTTTTCTGTTCTGGTAAGACCCGTTATTTACTCTATTTTCTGATAAAATCAGCCCCTTGCGCTGTTTATAGGCGTTCTTTATCAGCCTAACTTTCTGAATAATTTAACTATGCCGAGATTACTCGCCGCGATAACGCTCCCGCTGAGTATCGCCCTGACTATCATAGTCACCGTCATCTGCTCCGTGCCAATCATCATCGCCGGGCTGATTAAACTTCTTGTGCCCGTTCCTGCGGTCTGGCGCTCGATATCCGTTTTTTGCAATTTCATGATGTACTGCTGGTGTGAAGGACTGGCGTGGCTGCTGCGCCTTAATCCCTGGCTTAAATGGGATGTGCAGGGCCTTGATGGTCTGAGTAAAAAGAACTGGTATCTGCTTATCAGCAACCATCACAGCTGGGCCGATATCGTGGTACTTTGCGTGCTGTTCCGCAAACAGATTCCGATGAATAAATATTTCCTCAAGCAACAGCTCGCCTGGGTTCCGTTTATTGGGCTGGCCTGCTGGGCGCTGGATATGCCTTTTATGCGCCGTTATTCCCGAGGCTATTTACTCCGCCATCCCGAGCGCCGTGGCAGAGATGTTGAAACTACTCGCCGCTCCTGCGAGAAATTCCGCGCGCATCCCACCACTATCGTCAACTTTGTTGAAGGTTCACGTTTTACTGAAGAAAAGCGACAGCTAACCCGTTCGCCATACCACAATCTGTTAGCGCCAAAAGCGGCGGGTATCGCAATGGCATTAAGCGTGCTGGGCTCGCAGTTTGATAAGCTGTTGAACGTCACGGTGTGTTACCCGGAAAATAACCAAAGACCGTTTTACGATATGCTGTGCGGTCGGTTAACGCGCATTGTGGTGCGAATCCATCTTGAGCCCGTAGCTGAAGAGCTGCATGGCGACTATGTAAATGATAAAAACTTTAAGCGACGCTTTCAGCGTTGGCTAAATACGCTCTGGGAAGAGAAAGATCGGCAGCTAACGGAAATCATGCAGCAGGCAAAGAAGTGAATTGGGACGCAGAAAAGAAAAACGCCGGTCAGTGACCGGCGTTTATTTTTTATTTCTTATCAACCAGCTGCTTAACGGTATCAGCATACTGGGCAACAAATGCGTCCATGTTGCTGGTATCCATACCCTGCGGATTAAGCTGGTATTTACCATTAACGTACATAGCAGGCACGCCCTGCAGCTGGAAATCAGCAGCGGCTTTCTCTTGCTGAGCCACCAGAGATTTCACCACAAAGCTGTTCCAGGCCGCATCATAATCTTCACCTTTGACGCCGGCATCAACGAAGACCTTACGAATATCGGCCACGGTCTGGACGGTCTGGTTTTTCTGTACCGCTTCAAACATTGGGACGGTGATCTTATCTTCCACGCCCAGCGCCATCGCCACAGCCCATGCCTGAGTCAGATCCTTGCCTAGTGGGCCCAGGAACTCAACGTGGTATTTTGTCATTTTGACGCCTTCCGGCAGCTTTTTCTTCACGTTATCTGATACGTGAAGGACTTCTTCAAACTGATAGCAATGCGGGCAATAGAACGAGAAAAACTCGAGCACCTGAGGCTCACCAGCAACGGGTTTATCGAGGGTAATATACTGCTTACCGTCGGTGATCTGGGCAGCGGATGCACTAAAAGCCAGAATCATACCAGCCAGCGCCAGCCAAATTTTTTTCATGATTAACTCTCTCCTGGATATATCACATTAATACATTGGCGTTAACTGAAGAGGCGGTTCTTGCAGAACCTTTACCTGCTCAAGAAAAGTTGTTGTCTGCCCGCGCCAGTAATCTTCCCCGGTCAACCATGGGAAATTTTTAGGGAAAGCGGGATCTTCCCAGCGCCTTAACAACCACGCCAGATAATAAACTAACCGCATTGCACGTAAAGGCTCGATGAGAGCAATCTCATCCGTATTGAAAGGGCTAACCTCTTCATACGCTTCAATAATCATCTCAAGCTGCATACGCTGCTCGGGTTTATCACCGTTCAACAGCATCCACAGATCCTGGATAGCAGGGCCGTTACGTGAATCATCTAAATCAACAAACAAGGGGCCATCGCGCCAGAGGATGTTTCCCGCATGGCAATCACCGTGTAACCGTAAAATATTGGCGCGTCCGTGCCATTGCGCCATTACCGCGTCAATGAGTTTATCGGTAGCGCTGAGAAAGGCATCTTTCAGGCCAGCAGGAATCAGTGGGGAGAGCTCAAAGACCTGTCGGGGCTCCAGAAGATACTCATTGGTGCCTATCTCCGGACGAGCGACAAAGCGCTGTTTGCGTCCCGTTTGATGCATACGGCCAAGATAACGCCCAACCCACTCCATCTGATCGAGATTATCCGCCTCAAACTGACGTCCACCCAGGCTGGGGAAAACGGCGAAAAAGAATCCCTGATGTTGGTGAAGCGTGCTCTCGTTAAACAACAAAGGCGCCGCAACGGGCACGTCGTCCTCAACGAGCTGAAGCGAAAAGTGGTGTTCTTCGAGGATTTGTTCGGCAGACCAGCGCTCAGGACGATAGAACTTCACCACATAGCGGCGACGATCTTCGTCCTGAAACTGGTAAACTCGGTTCTCATAGCTATTAAGCGGAGTAAGACCGGAATCTACCCGCATACCCAGATCAAATAAACCATCAATGATGGTATCCGGGTGAAGCGTCTGAAAAGTGAAAGCCTTATCGTGCATCCTGACATCCGATAATCGTACGAATGATACAGGATATCATCTCATTGCCGATTCCGCGGCAGCGCTTACAACCTTTTACTCTTTAATCACGCCGCGGGCGCGTAGCAAGGCGGTTTTAAAATCTTCTTCATAATCTTTCTGGATACCCGGAATAACGGCCTCTTTTGCCGAGTCGCGCATTTTCAAATGGTAGATCAGAATATCGTCGGAAAGATCGCTCAATTCGCCAGCATAACCCGCTTCTTTCGCTAGTTTTTGCAAGAATTGCATCAAATTCAGTTCAGGTTCTTTCTGCCAGGCCGGCTGGAGGAGTTCAATCACTTCATTCAGGCGTTTACATTTCATAGCAATGCTCCTTAATCTTGATAGGAGTACGTTAGCAGGGACAAACCCACAATGAAAGAGGCGATATTGATATGCAGGGTGAGGTAATAACCGGCGTCGTGCTGGCGGGGGGAAGAGGCACGCGCATGGGAGGAATAGATAAAGGATTACAGCTGCTGAATGGTAAGGCCCTGTGGCGTCATGTCGCCGATACGCTGCAGCCTCAGGTCGCCAGGCTGGTGATTAGCGCTAACCGCAATCTTGATTGCTGGCGAAGCAGCGGCTACCCGATTATTACCGACTCTCTGAACGACTTTCCCGGGCCGTTGGCCGGCATGCTTTCCGTAATGCATCAGGTCGAGGGCGAATGGTTTCTGTTTTGTCCGTGCGATACGCCATTTATCCCATCATTTCTGGCGACTCGCTTAATGCAGCACAAAACATCAGCCCTGGCCGTTTGGGTACACGATGGTGAACGAGACCATCCGGCCATTGCTCTGGTAAATCGCAAGGTGATCGGCGAACTGGAAACGTATCTGGCCGCAGGAGAGCGGCGAGTAATGGTATTTCTGCACAAAATTGGCGGTCATAGCGTCGATTTTAGCGATGTAAAATCAGCATTTATAAACGTTAATACTCTCGACGATTTGCAACATATGCAGGTGCCATCATGATCCCACTTTTAGCCATCGCTGCCTGGAGCGGTACAGGTAAAACAACCTTATTGAAGGCTCTGATTCCGGCACTGCGTGCAGAAGGTTTACGGCCAGGGCTAATTAAACATACCCATCACGATATGGACGTGGATAAGCCGGGTAAAGACAGTTATGAACTGCGTAAAGCCGGAGCGGCTCAGACCATTGTCGCCAGTTCGCAGCGTTGGGCATTAATGACGGAAACGCCAGATAAGCCTTCACTGGATCTGGCATGGCTGGTCAGCCGAATGGATGCCTCAACGTTGGATTTAGTCCTGGTTGAGGGTTTTAAACATGAACCCGTGCCCAAAATCCTGCTTTATCGGCACAACAGCGGGCATAGTACAGAAGAATTAGTGTTTGACGATAATGTGATTGCTATCGCCAGCGATAGGCCGGTCGAGACGTCGCTTCCACTGTTAGATTTAAACGATGTTCCGCAGATAGCCGCTTTTATTATGCAGTGGTTAAAAGGGGTTTAGCCAGGAGCAGGTAAATTTTCAGGTACATAGCCATGATCTATCGACCTGAAGGTTTCTGTTGGTATTTTCAGACGACAAAAACGCAAAAAGCCCATCCGTCAGGATGGGCTCTTCACTTGTTTGATGCCTGGCAGTTCCCTACTCTCACATGGGGAGACCCCACACTACCATCGGCGCTACGGCGTTTCACTTCTGAGTTCGGCATGGGGTCAGGTGGGACCACCGCGCTATCGCCGCCAGGCAAATTCTGTTTAATCTGTATCAAGCTGTATTGAAAATCTTCTCAA